>JACCED010338297.1_pt1 | contig 26066 bp, 30 predicted proteins | sample 7455021 | NCBI WGS metagenome assembly JACCED01 (sample SAMN15323456, study PRJNA562643) | freshwater metagenome | isolation source: river surface water | place: USA:Blue River Watershed | collected 2017-08-19 | reverse complement strand
TCTTGCACATCACCGAAGGCAATGTGATGGACGATAGAGAGATTTCGGAGTATATTCTGGGACAAAGCCAGAAATACGACGTTCGTGAGGTTGGCTACGACGCATATAATGCGGCTGCGCTGGTTGCGCGATTATACGAAGCAGGAATGCCGGTTAAAAAAGTTGGGCAAGGAATGGCGGTACTTTCCAACCCTTCCAAGCATGTAGAACGGCTTATTCTTGGTCACAAAATCAAACACGATGGTAACCCGTTTTTAGGCCACCAACTGGGAAACTGTGAAGTGTTTACAGATGTGCAAGGCAACATCAAGGTCAAAAAGGCCGGGGTTGACCGACACGCTAAGGTCGACGGGATCGTTGCCCTCATTATTGCGATGCATTGTAGCTTAGACAATCCCGCACCATCTGAATCGTACGGATTCAGAGTCTTTTGAGGCTAAAAATGGGCATATTTGACAGATTTCGTAAGAAAACAACCCAAAATGAGTCGAATTCGTTGTTCGGCAACACGGTTTTGGGTAACAACGTCATGCTCCGTGGCAAGGGGCAAGGCTACGGATCTAATCAACTTCTTTATGTAACCACCTCGGCTGTCAACGAGGCTGGACGCTCTTTAGACATTACAACCCTTGCTCGCAATAGCACAGTCATGGCTTGCGTAGGCGCTAAGGCTCGGGCGCTGTCTCAATTGCCGATCAAAATCATGTCTCGACAAAATGACGGTACTTTAGTCGACACCCAAACGGAAGAATCGGTTCCCGAGCGCGAAAAGACTCGAGCAAAGTCAATTCTCAACCTCCTTTCTCAGCCTAACAATTTCCAGAGCCAATACGAGTTCTGGTATCAGTTCACAATGTGGCATGAGTTAGCCGGCGAGACTTTCGTATTACTCTGGCGCAAGAACGAAGCCGATCCCAATCAGATTCCGTTTGAGATCTACGTTTTGGACTCAACGCTGATCGTTCCGCGTATTTCTGAAAACCGATACCCTTACTACACGCTTACAAGCTCAAGCTACGGCTTTAACAAAGACGAACCGCTTAAATACTTCCAGGTTATGCACTGCAAGTCGGAGCCCTGGCAGGGTTCTTCGTCTTTCAACCGCTTGCAAGCTGTCGAGCTAATCTCGCTAGACCAAGACATTGATCTTTACTCCAACTTCATCATGCTTAACGGCGCAAAGCCTTCTGGCCTGTTCCGCACCGAGCAAGTGATTCCTGATTCCAAGTTCAAAGAGATTGCTGCAAGGCTAAAAGAGGCATGGACAAACATGCTTAACAGCCAACCCTCGGATTTGTCTAAGCCTGGGCAGTCTATGCTCTTAGACCAAGGTATGATGTACGAAAGTATTAAGCCTTTGACCTTGCAAGACGTAGACGCACGAGAACTTAAGAAACAAACGATGGCAAGAATCGCCGGTTTGTTTGGTGTGCCACCGGCAATGATTGGTGTATCTGAGTCTAAGTACAACAACACGCAAACGATGTTGGACGAGTTTTATAAGTCGACGATGATGCCCTACATCACGAATATTGAGCAGAAGTTAAAGACAAGTCTGCTCGCTGGCTATCCAAATTTGTTTGTGCAGTTTCAGACGCAGGATTTCCTAAAGGGCGCCCCGTTAGACCAAATGAATTACGCAGTCGCTGGGGTTAAGAATGGGATTCTTACGCCGAATGAAGCTCGGGAATATCTGGGGCTTAACAGTCTGGATGATGCTGATTCTCTGCTTGCTCCCACTGGCGCTGATAAGCCTATTCCCGGCAGCTCGCCACAGGATACGGGCGGCGGCGGAAATCTTCAAGTCGTAGGCAAGACCGGAAGGGCTGGCAATGCTTAAGGATGTTTTAGAGCGGTTAAAAGCTGCGGCGGAAAAGAGAAAGCCGAAGCCAAAACCCGTGGATGGCAAAATGCAACAAAAGGAACCTATCAATGGCTAAGCACATTCAATTCTTCACCGAGGCAAAGGTTGAGCTTGGCCGCATGGCTGACGAGGCAACGGGTGAGCCCACGGGCGAGATCGAGGCAACTCTGACAACCTGGGGCGCAAGAGAAGGCGCAGACGGGCGCAGATTCTTTTATACGCCAGCAGCTTTTGAGATGTGGCACGAAGGTTGGATGGAAGCTGGCAGACCGTTGCCGATGTACTTCCAGCACAGCTCAGACATGATGCCCGTGGGCGAGTGGTCAAAGTTCGATATTACGGGCGAAGGCATGACCGGAACCGGGAAACTTTTCCTGAACACCACGGCGGGATCAGATCTGTACACGATCATGAAGGAATCGCCGCGCATGGTCGGTGGTGTCTCTGTTGGCGCATACGCTGACGAATATCAAATGGTCGATGAAAACGGCGAGCCAACAGATGATCCTGATAGCTTCTTTCAGATCATGAAAGGCGGATTGGCTGAGGTTTCAATTGTCATGAACCCCAATAATCCCAAGGCCGAGATCTCAAGACTTGAATATTGGATGGACAACAAACCCAATCCAAGAGTAATCGAGAAGGCACTGCGTGATGCAGGGCTTTCAAGAAAGGATGCAACCGCTGCATCTGCTTTGCTGAAACAGATTATTGAACAGCGTGACGCTGAATCTGCCAAGCAACCCGCCAATCCGAGTGAGTCGGACGCAGCGGTGAAACTGCTGGAAGCACTCCAATACCGTGAGCTGCTAAAGGCAATCGCAACCCGATAAAGGAACTATCATGCTTGAAAAAGTCATTGAAAAACTAGATGCAATCGAAGCATCTAACGCTGCAAAACTTGCTGAAACCGCTGAGGCTGTAAAAACTCAAGTTACCGAAGCTGTTCAGGCAGTCAAAGCAGAAACCGAGCAAAAACTTGCCGCTCTTGAGGCAAAGATTGCCGCTCCATCAATCATTCGCCCAATCCACAAGACTGTTCGTGGTGAGGCAAATCGTCGCTTCCGCGATGTACTGAAAGAGTACATGAAGGGCGGCAATCAAGTTGAGCGCGAAGTTAAGATTTTTGAATCGGTAGACCAGTTTGATGGTTACATCCGTGAAGCATCTGCGCTTACCGGCTCAGGCTACGATGTTGGTGGCCGTACCGCTTATGACCCCGTGTTTGCTGCTAAGCGTCTTGGCAATCCGATGATGGATCTTTCCCGCATCGTTGCGACCGACGGTTCGGCTTATCAGTTCCGCGTCAAGACAGGTAACGCTGGCGCTCAGTGGGGCTACACTGTTCAAAATAACGGCGCATCCACGACTGAAGCAACGTCGATTTGGCAAGTGATTCTCAAAGACTTGAACGCACAGTTCCCGATCCGTACTGCTGCGCTTGATGATATTGATGGTCTTGAGCCTAACGTTGTTGACGACATGCTGATGGAATTCCAGCAGGCGATGGCAACCTCGATGATCCAGAACAACGATCAGAGCGGAACCGGAACCTCGGTCACGACCGGAGGCGCTGACGGTCTGCGCGGCTTGGATCAGTATGCTGGTGCAAATGCAACCTACACGGGCGGCACAGTTTCCACGGCTTCTTTCGGAACCTCGGGAACGGCAACCACCAATGGCCTGCACAACCTTGCAACGTATGACCAGCTCACCACCAACGCAAACACTGTAGGCGCAAACAACATCGTTTATAAAGACGTTGTTAACTTCATTTACAGCTTGCCTCAACAATATTGGACGCCAACAGCAAGATTTATGGTTAACCCAATCTTGTTGCAGGGCATCCGTGGTTTGGTTGACGATCAGAAGCGTCCGATCTATATCGACGGTCTTTCGCGTGACGATGGCATCGTTGGCAAGTTGCTTGGCTTTGATGTGGTGGTTAACAAGTACGTTGACAATCCTTCTCAGCCCACAACCGGCGCAGCAGGTACAACGTCTTATTACCCAATGTACTTTGCTGACTTTCAGCAGTTCCACACCATCGTTATGCGTCTAAGCATGGTTCTGCGTCGCTACGACCAGACGCTCCCAGGCTCGATCACGTTCTACGGCGAGACTCGCGCAGCCACATCTGTGCGCGATCCTAACGCCGGTGTACGTTATCGCTCGACCGGTACTGCGGCTTAATTTAAGAGGGCGAAAGCCCTCTCCCTCTATGGAGAGACTATGAAACAGGTGATTTTAGAAGGGCTTAAGCAGGCTCTCCACGAGGGCAAAGCCAAGGTGAACCTCGCTGAAGCCTCAGCCCTTACGGGCTCGGGCTCCGGCGTGGGTGGCCGGGTCTATAACGAAGATGTATTTGCAAGTCTGCGTTACTGGAACCCTTTCCGCGTTTACGCTAACCAAACCATGACCTCGGATTCAGACATTCAGTTCACGGTTAAAACTGGTAACGCCGCTAACAGCACAAACCCTTGGGGATATACGGTCAACGCTAACTCAGGTTCGCCCAATATCGCCACAAGCATTTGGCAGCTTCCAATGCGCGTTATCTCGGCGCAGATGCCTATTCGCGCAGCCGCGATGGATGACATTAACGGTTTGGATGCTGCTCTTGCTGAAGACCTTGCAATGGAATTTAGCCAGATCGAAGCCGCGTCAATGGCAATCAATAACGATCAGGCAGGATCGACCACCACAAGCACAGGTGCAACTAACGGTCTGCGCGGTCTTAAGATGTACGCAGGGACGGCGGGTTCTACGGCGGCTTATGGCAGCTCAGGAACGGCCATCACTAACGGTATTCATACGCTTAATACTGTCGGCTATACGCATAGCGGCGGCATTGAGTGGGAAACCCTTGTGGACGTTGCTAACGCTCTTCCCGGACAGTTTTGGAAGATGCCAGGAACGGCGTGGATGATGCACCCCACGGCTATTCAGACGCTCAGGAAATACACGCATAGCGGCAACTCTTATGCGCTTGTTGAGGTTGGCGAGGAAGGCGAAGGCCCTGCTGTAAACATCATGGGATGGCCCGTCATTGCTAATCCCTACTTGGATACTCCTGCTGTCGGCGCTTCTCCCATTTACCTAGCCAACTGGCCTCGGTTTATGTGGATCGTTGATTATTCGGAGATGACGCTTCAACGCATGGAGCAGACGCAACCTGGGACAATCACGATCTACGCGGAGAAGCGTTTAGTTTCGACTGTGCGTGATGTAACCGCTGGTGTTCGTTTGATCGGAACCTAATATGCCAAGCCAGCTACAAGGTAATTTCGGCGCGGGTTCTCGCAACCCGTTCAACTACTCGAAGGTCATTCAGAGTAACCGCGACCCGGTTACGCAATGGCTTACGCTTGACGAAATCACCAACCAGCTCAATCTTTTTGCTGATGAATCGCAGGATGAATTCCTGTCGCAGCTCGAGTTGGCAGCGAGGATGGCAATTGAGGATTATTTGGGTGTTCCAATCTTCAATGTGACGTATCAGGCTTCGTATCTAATCTCGGGTTTGATGGCGGCTCCGGTTTCGCTGGATCTTCCCGAGGTTTCGCAAAACGGCGTGACAATCAACTGGGTCAAGTATTACAACGACCTGAATCCTCCGGTTCTTACGACGATTGCAAACAGTCAGTATTACTACGACCCGACGGGAAACAAGTTAGTTCTTTTCGAGGTTCCCAATAACGTTAACACTTACATGACCGCTCCAATGCTTTGTCAGTACACATTGCAAGGCAGCGTTATCGGTCAATATCCGGTGGTCAAGCAAGCCGGCTTAATGTTGCTCACGCACTTTTACAACAACCGATCTGCAATTTCGGAGGCTAAGCAGTATCAGTTACCTTGGGCAATTGACCAGTTGTTGAGACCCTACCGCACTTTGGTGATGTAATGTTTTTATATTGGATTAGACTGCCAGAGCACACTGACATATTTAGTCAAGGATATGTTGGCATTGCTAATAATTTCAATCAAAGGATGTTTGCTCATCGTTCCTGTGCTAAAAAAAGCGGCAATGAAGTTATTTATAAGGTTATCCGTAAGTACGGATGGGAAAATTTAATCAAACAGATTGTCTTAATAGGAAGTAAAGATTACTGCGCCGAAATTGAAAAGAAACTTAGATTTCAACCTAAAATAGGTTGGAATTTAGCGATAGGCGGTTATTCTGGTGGATCGCATCTTAAAGGCATAAAACAATCTGACGAGCATTTGAAAAAGCGATGCGCTGCTTTGGTTGGCCGGGTAAGCGGAATGTTAGGTAAAAAGCATAAAGATGAAGTAAAGGAAAAGTGCAGGAAAGCCAATTTAGATAAAGTGTTATCAATTGAAACCAAGAGAAAAATATCTGAGAAAAAATTTCAGAAGATTGAAATAAATGGAGTTATTTACCCAAGCTGGAAATCGGCTAGCGAACAGCTTCATATACCAACGGGTTCTTTGGCTTATCTTTTGGCTTCGACAAAAAGATCCGGCAAATACGCTTGGATTAAAACAATGTCACTGGTGATGTAATGGTCTTACGCGTCGATCAAATTACCATCAACAATCTGACGTTTGGTCTTACCAATCTTGGCGAGCAGACAACGACGGAAACTGCGTGGTTTCAGACGCGAGCAAAAACCAAGTCTGTGCATAACCGCATTCGGACGCTTGAGAAGTTTCGGCAATACGACAACATGATTGAGTTCACCGTGAACTACACGCCCAACATGCGTACGATCTCGGATGCTCAAGAGGCTTACAGCATTTCCTTTCGCGAAAAATCTTGGCGAATCGCTGAGGTTTACGAGCATGACGATAGGCAGTGGGTAACGTTTACTTGTTACCGTAATGAACCAACGGTTGCAGTCTGATGGGCCAGAATTCAGCCGTTACCTATGCCCAAGCGATACAGGCGCAGCTAACGACGGTTTGTACGCCCACGCCGGTCTATGCTGTGTTTAACCGCAACTTTTCAACCGAGCCGACTTTTGTTACTTGGCAGCTTAGAGATGTTCACCAGCCTGTGTATACAGGGCCGCAGTCGGTTAAGGGTATAGATCGCCCTGTCTTTCAAGCGACAGTCTTTGCTCAGCAGATGGCAAATTGTTACTCGAAAGCTCAGCAGATTGTCGACGCGCTCCACGGCTATCAGGGAACATTTGGCGGCTTATTTTTTGTGGCAAAGATAGACGTTGATTGGCTTTTCCACACATACGATAATGACAGCAAGCTACACCAGATTGTTTTAGATTCAACTTTAGATATTCCTTCGTGAGGTGAAAAATGGCTCTTCCTAATAAAGTTTTACCCGGCTTCAGCGCCTCGCTATATTGCCAGCCGGGGGCTACGCCAACTGTCGTTCCAACCGCAGACTTGGATGACCACACAATCATTTCGGCTCTTGCTATAGATGCCAATCTGGTTCCAGTGGAAGCAATTCCTGCGTTTGGTCAAGACGATGCAGTTGCTAACTTCTCGGTTGCTGGTTCGCGTCAATCCGATAAGATTCCGACCCAATCCGCGCCAACATCTATGACGGTAGTAGCCGCATGGAATCCGGCAAATACAAACCTTCTTTTGCTTCGCGCAGACGCTTATAACGGCACGATTGATCGTACGTTTATCATTAAGGCAACAGACGGAACCAATAACGTCTACTTTGCATTTAATGGCCGCGTGAGTCAGTGGACAATTGATCCTGCCCCTGGCGCAGAAGCCCAGGTTACTTTCACAATTCACCCGAGGGGTAATCAATTTGGTTGGTCAAACAACACTTGATGAACTAGTAGCGCTGATGGCGGAATTCAGGGGCGACCTTCATGCTATGGCAAAAGGGCATCCCTTTACCTTACAAGAGGTGGATGCCGCCTTACAGGAAGCCAGCCCCGGCGGGGCCGAAGCAGTCTGTCTATCTGTGTTGAGAGCCCATGCAAAGAGCGAGTGACGATCTGCTGGCTTACTTAGTCACGCAAGCCCAGACCGGTTCCAAGAACTGGTTTGGGTATCCCCAACAAAGGCTCATCAACATTAGCCTTTGCCACAAGATCGCAGAAAATCATGCGCCAGATATGACACCAGACGAAGTAGTTAATTATGTAATTCGTCTCAACGATCTAATCTTCAAAAAGATCGTGACCAATGGGAAAGATTGAGGTTAAGGGTTTCCGAGAGTTTGAGGATTCGCTTTTAGAATTAGCTCAAGAATTCGGCACGACCAAAGCAAGACGATCATTACTTCCCGGTCTCAAATCTGCGATGGAGCCCGTAAAAGCGGCGATCCGCGCAAGAGTTCCTGTCGATACCGGCAAACTACAACTCAAGGTCCGTAACGGCGCAAAGGTTGCAACGCGTAAAGACAAGTCTAAGAAGTATCTTAGCCGCGACACAGTAGCTTTCGGGTTTGTCGATGTTGGTGTCGGTTATAAAGATGCTAAAGGTGAGTACAGGCCGGCAGCCGAGGCTATAGAATTCGGTACGGCAGAGGTTCCTGCTAGGCCGTTCATACGAAATAGTTTTCAATCAATGGCAACCTCCGCGCTTGATCGGTTAGCGTCTCTCATGAGCGCTCACATGGATCTCTGGGCGGCAAAACAACGAGCAAAGGTTAGAAAATGAGATTACAAGACAAGTTTGGTTCTTCGTTCCAAAGGCAGAAATACGCAGACATTGATTTCGCTGGTCATGCGCTAAAGGTCTACCTTCCAACCAGGAAGGAAATGCTTGAGCTTGAGGGCAAGATCAAAAACCCTCCTGATGCTTTACTAGAGCAGGAATACGCAAAGCTAGTCGATACGTTTGAAAAGCTCTACAAGATCAACAAGACTGTAGAAGTCGAGCGCAAAGACGATGACATTGTGGTCGAGGGTCGAAGCCTAAAAGAAGCGTCGCGGTTCAAAGCCCAAGAGATCATGCGCGAGATTGCGCTTATTAACTTAGTTGGTTTTGAGGAAGGGCAAGAGCTCTTCGCGCTTTCTTACGAGGATATTTCCGAAGCCTTCTCTCCAGCGCAGATTAAGCATTTGACCGAGCTAATTGAAAAGGCGGTGAATCCAAATTATAAGGAAGTCGAAAAAAACTAAAACGGTCACTATATCGGCAGATTCGGGCGGCGATGATCTTTAACGGTCAGTCTCCCGAGGTCATTGAAAGCCTTGATGTAGTGACCACGCGAGAGTTAGAATTGATGTACCGTGATGGCATGATTGGCGCGAGACAAAACTTAATGTTGATCTCGCATCTGATGGCAATTGTTTACAACGCGTTGTCTAAAAACCCGATCAAGAGCCGTGAGTTTTTCCCGCATCTGGAGGAGTATTTCATCCCTCCAAACTACATGACAAGACAAGAGCGAGACTTCCTGGCGTTTACAAGTCTGCCAGGGTTTAAGTCAGAGTTTTTAGACATCTTAGGGGGAAACAATGGCCGGTAAGCTAATCGCAGCCCTACAAGTTGCACTTGGTCTTGAGAGCGCAAAGTTCGTTCAAGAGATCGACAGGGCTAAAGCCAAAACCCGCGAAATGAAAGTAAGTGTCGATGTTCTCGGCACTGCGATGGGCGCTCTACGAAGCCCGATGCTATTAGCTGCCGCCGCCGCTGGAGCATTTGCCACTTCTTTCTTCAAAGCCGCCGATGCGGTTAACGACTTCGCTGAGGGCTCAGGCTTAGCGATTGAGGAAGTTTTAGCACTTCAAAGTGCAATGGTTCAGTCTGGCAAGGAAGCCGATAACGCGGCGCAGATGTGGGATCGGTTCTCGGTAACGCTTGGCGCTGCCGCAGACGGTCAAAAGGAACAGGCCGATCTGTTCAAAGAGTTGGGCGTAAGTATTGCCGACGCTGGCGGTCTTTTAAGACCTGAGATCGACATCTTCCGAGACTTAACATCAGTTCTTTCTGGCATGAGCGCCGGCGCGGAACGAGCTCGACTACAAGTTCAGCTTTTCGGAAAACAGTTTGGCAATCTTGATATTTCCAAGATCGACCAACTCTCAAGAAACACCGACAAGTTCTCAGGCGAAGCAAAGAAGGGCGTATTAGCTATCGGTGAGATCGGTGACGCTATCGACCAGATGACCGAGAAAGCGAAGATTGGCTTTCTTACGCTGATGGGCAAGGCGCGTGACGCATACACGGGCATTAAAAAGTTTCTTGGCTTTGGCGAAGAGGAGCCCGCGGTTCCCGCCCCGGTGGTCGGCGTTACGCAGGGTGGTAGACAGTCTGGTACAAGAGTTAAAGCCGTAAAAGACTCGGGCGCAGAGTCTGCTGCAAAAGCGCTTAAGACATACCTTGAGGGCTTAGACGCTCAGATTCTTAAACTAAAAGAGGGCGAAGAAGCCGCGTTACGGTTTGAGGCTGCAAAGCAAGGTGGCCCTGCTGGTCTCGCAAAGATGGAAGAAATAATCCGTCTGCGCCGCGAGGAAGCCGAGCAGCAAGAAGAGATGATGAGGCTTACAAAAGAAGCCAATCAAGAGCTAGCCGCGATGGACGATCTCCGCAAGATGCGCCAAGACCAGATCGTTAAAGATTATGAACGCGAAGTTGAGATAGAAAAAGAGCGTATGCAAGTCATGCTTGATCTTAGCCAGCAAGCAGAAGTTACTGCAAACAAAGAACTTGAGGCAATGGATCTGACGAAAAAAGCAAGCGAGGAACAGCTAGAGCTTTTGGAGGATATTAGGGACGGATTCAAATCTGTTGGCTCAACGATTGTTGAGGCTTTTATGTCTGGCAAGTCTGCCGCGCAAGCATTCAAGTCTGCCCTTTCCTCTTTGCTTCAAAAGCTAGCTTCTCGCTCGCTAGATAAATTTTTAGACACAATTTTTAAATCGGACATGAAGGGAGCTCCCTCATTGTTTGAAAACTTTATGTCTAACGTTCCCGTTCTTGGGAGCATCTTTGGTAAGCGAGCCGGCGGCGGTCCGGTTAACTCTGGCGCTCCGTATCTTGTTGGGGAAAGGGGGCCGGAACTATTTGTTCCAAGCATGGCTGGGCAGGTTGTACCGTCTTACGCAATGAGCGGAACATCGACAGTCAATAACTACAACATACAAGCAATTGACGTTAAGTCTTTTGAGGAAAGAATCATGGGCAGCAATCGAGCGGTCTGGGCGGCTAATTCCTATGCTCAGAAATCGCTCTCACCGCGAGGCAGAGCATGAGCTTCCAAACCATCTTAGACATCAGTCAAACTATCACGGTCAACAACCGGCGAATGGTCGGCCAGCAATACTCAAGATCGGGGCAAGTAAGAACGGCAATGTACGTTACCTCCGTTCCTTGGGTGTTCACGGTCAAGCCCCATGCTTTTCTTTACTATCCCCAGGTTCGAGATGTAATACAGACGATTGACAACCTTGATAGGCAAACGGCTGCGACGATAACGTTTAGTTCTACGAACCTTCAGTGGTTCACCGCTTATCAAGGCGAGCTCACGAGCGGACAGGCTGCGGCGTTAACGCTTGCGTCTGTGCCGGCTGCAAATGCGACAACGATTTCTGTCGGCAATCTTCCGGCGGTAGCAAGCACTGTTATCGTGTTCAAAGCTGGCGACTTCATCCAGTTGGGAAGCTATCCCTACAAAGTCACTACACAGGTCTTGAGAGGCTCAGGATCGACCGTTAACGTTACTTTGCATCGTCCGGTGATTGGTACGCCTTCAACGGGTACGCTAACGGCTGTAGGGTCTGCTTGTACGTTCTCGGTGGTTGCCGAGGTTTGTCCAACCTACACGCTAAGACCCATGACCAACGGCGCATTTGTCGACTGGGATGCTGATTTCGTCTTTAGGGAGAACGTGCAGTGAGTACCCCAATGACAGCGCTTTCAAGCGCAAGCATTACCCACGGCGAATTCGTAAAACTTACGACCTCAACAACAACCTACACATTCTGTAATGCTGCCGCTGCGATTACGGTTGGCGGCAATACTTTCTCAGGATTGGGAAGCCTTCTTTCTGTTGGTGCTGTCAATCGAGAGATCAAGGCGACTTCGATTGATATGGTAATCGGGCTGATAGGCATTGACCCGACAAACATTTCGCTAGTCTTGGGAACAAATATCAAGGGCTCGACTGTAGAGATTTGGCGGGGCTTTTTTGACTCTAACTATCAAATCATCACGAGCCCATCGACTCAATTTTTTAAGCGCTACCAAGGCATCGTTTCTAACATTTCAATCACTGAAGATTGGAATGACAACATCCGCAGCCGCACTGCTACCGCGTCGATCTCTTGCACTTCTTTCCGGTCTATTCTTGAAAACAGGATCGCAGGAATTAAAACGAATTTGACGACATGGCAGCAACGCTACGCTTCAGATACGAGCATGAGTCGCGTCGCTGCAATCTCTGGTCAATACTTTGACTTTGGAGCTCCGCCAAAGACGGGTTCTCAGTCTGATCCCGATACCGTTTCTCCGGGGCAAGTAGAAGTGGATACCACGGGCGGAGGTTTATGAGATACGCCACAAAATACGATATGCCTCATCTTATTGACATGATGAAGGCTTACGCAGATGAAGCAGGAATAGAAACACTTAAGCAAAACCAAAACGAAGAGCATGTCAAAGCACTGTTCTACGAAATGATAAAGGGTCGAGGTTTCGTGCTTATTGACGATCAGTTTCGAGGGTTCTTGGCGGCTTATGTAACAAGAAACTTTTGGAACAACGCGGTTAAGGAACTTCACGAGGTAGCGTGGTGGGTGGTTCCAGAATTTAGAGATACATCTGTCGGTGGAAAACTTTGGCTTAGATTTAACAAACTCGCGCAAGACATGCTCAACCAAAAACGAGTTCAGATTGTTTGCACAAGTCTAATGCCCAACTCGCCAAACATTGACTACACACGATATAACTTTAAGCCCATGCAAGCGACGTTCTTTCGAGAGTAGATCATGCCAGCATCCATCGTTTTATCTGCGATTTATGGTTCAGCGGCAGCAGCAAGCGCTGCGCTTGGTTCAATAGGTTTGGCCGCTGCGACGTTTGCTATCAACTTCGCAGTGTCTTATGTTGTCACTCGGGCTTTTGGGTCTAAACCTCCGCAATCGCAAGACACCGGAGCAAGGCAACAGGTTCCGCCGGCTAGCAACAATTCGATTCCCGTGGTCTACGGCGACGCATGGCTAGGCGGTACGTTTGTTGATGCGGTGCTTTCTACCGATCAGAAAACGATGTATTACGTTCTGGCGATCTCCTCTATATCGTCAGACGCATCTGCAACGTTCTCATATGATCGAACTAAGTTTTACTACGGCGACCGTCTTGTTACTTTTGATGGAACGGATCAGACAAAAGTAATTTCGCTTACAGACGGCGACGGCAACGTAGACACAAAGATAAGCGGTAATCTCTATATCAGTCTTTACACATCAACCAACGCAGGAACTATCACCTCGGTCAACGGAACTGCTCCCAATGTGACGATGGGCGGTGCGGATATTCCCGCCGCTTTGCGCTGGCCCGCATCTGGCCGGCAGATGAACGGGTTGGCTTTTGCAATCGTCAAACTAGTTTATAACGCAGACGCGGGAACAACCGGGCTTCTTCCGATCACCTTTTATTGCTCACATTACCCCAAGGGCGGCTCAGTAGCAAAACCTGGGGATGTCTGGTACGACTACATGACCGACGCTCGATACGGCGCTGGCATGACGGGATTGGTTGACTCTACAAGCGCAACCGCTCTTAATACCTACTCTGATCAGACCATCACCTACACGCCAGCCGGCGGAGGGTCTGCGACACAAGCTCGATACAGAATCAACGGAGTGGTTGACACCGGGAAACCCGTTCTTGATAACGTCGAGAAGATGCTTGAGTGTTGCGATAGCTGGATGGCATACAACGCGGCATCAGGGCTTTGGTCAGTTGTCATCAATAAAGCAGAAACGTCTTCGTTCTCTTTCAACGATACAAATCTTATTGGTGAAATTAGAGTTTCTGCTATAGACATCAACCAGCAGATCAACCAGATTCAGATTGAGTTTCCGTCTAAGCTAAATAGGGATCAGCCTGATCTTGTTTACATGGAAACCCCTGCGGGACTTTTGTATCCCAACGAACCCGCGAACAGGCAGACAACAACGCTAGAGTTCACGAATGACTCTGTGCAAGCCCAATATCTAGGGAACAGAAGGCTGGAGCAAGCGCGTGAAGATCTAATCGTTACGATTACTTCGACTTATCCTGGCATTCAAGTGGATGCTGGTGATGTTGTAGACATTACTAACGCAGACTATGGCTGGACGAACAAACTGTTCCGGGTCATGAAAGTGTCAGAGGCAACGGTTGACGATGGCAACCTTGGTGCTACGTTAGAACTTTCAGAATACAACGCTGTGGTTTATGACGATGCAACCATTACCGCATTCACCGCCGCCCCGAATTCCTCGCTGCCTTCGCCAAATTATTTTTCAAGTCTTAATGCTCCGGTTATCGGTGATTTAGCTCCATCAGTTGCGCCACCTACTTTTTCAGCGACTTGCACGATGCCATCAGTAGGGAGGGTTACAACGATCACGCTTTTTTATACATCTTCAGCAACACCATCTGCAACAGATTGGAAAACCTGGGGTAATGCCATTCTTTCCGATGGCGCGACTTTTACGAACTCTTCAACCTTTAAGTTTCAAAATATACAACTTGCTTCTGGCACTTGGTATTTTGCTTTTTCGGTTGAAAACGATTCTGCCAAATCAACTTTATCCGCGGTAAGCTCCGCTTTGGTTTGGTCTCCAACCGGCGTTGCCGGGCCTACAGGTCCGACCGGGACTTCTGGACCCACCGGGAGTACGGGGCCGTCAGGCACTGAGCCCAATGCTCAGCGTATTGTATTTTTACAGCAAAGCCAGACGCTAGGTTATCCAGCCACACCATCACCAACAACCGGGCCCACTAGTGTTCCGGCAGGATGGACAACAACAATGCCCACAATCACTATCGGTCAAACGATCTGGGCTTCTTATGGAACGTATGTACCGACAACAAATATAACGACATGGGACACGCCTGTGGCTTTTAACGTGTTCCAATCTATTCTGTCAGATAACTATAACGGACCAATCCCGCCAACATCTACAAACTTTGGAACGGCAGGGTGGTACTTAGATAAAACTTCCGGTTCGCTTTATGCAAACTCAGCCTATCTGCGAGGCGAGCTTGTAACTGGTGTAAGTGGTGCTCAGCGCATAGAAATTAACAAGACCGCCGCTAATAAGGTTGCTGTCTATAACACTTCAAATCAGTTGCTTGGTTACTTTGGCGGAACTGGCACTGAGATTGATTCAATCATTGGTCTTACACCAAAAATTGTCTCTACTTATGCTTCAGGGGTTCGAGTTGAGCTTCCTACGCCAGGTTCCGGTGAAACGGTTAATGGTTACTTTGCTAAGACCGCGGACAATGTAACGATTGCTTATATCGTCAACGCAACCAACACGACCAAAGCGGCAGTAGCAGGCACCACCGGATACACAGGCAGCGTTGGTTCTGGTTATACGGGCATATTGGGTTATGACGGAACTTACGATGCTGGCGGAAGGTTTCAGGCTGGCACTGGCGGAACGGAAGTTTCTGTTTGCGACTCAGACGGATATGCTCTTAATTTAAGATCGGGAGAGTTTAGATATAACAGTTATACGATTTCGGCGCCCACAGGCTCGACAACCACTTACTTGCGAGCAGATGGGACATGGCAATCCATCACTACTTCAAACATCACTTCAGCGCTAGGCTACACGCCGCTCTCAACAACCGGTCAGGCTTATGACTCTGCGCGGTTGGATGGTTTGGCAGCTTCTTCTTGGGCCAGAATATTTCCAGGCAATTCAGGAAGGGGAACTGCAAATGCTAGTGGATCGGGTCTCAATGTAGTTACCGGAACTGGCTTGGTCGGAACATATGAGTTTTATGGCTCGGGAAATACTTTAACGCTTCAGTCTGTATCGGATCGCAGATTAAAAGAAAACATTACTGACGAGTCTCTCGGGCTTGAGTTTGTCAAACAGCTAAGACCGGTAACGTTTACAAAGCCAGGGTATCCGTTAAAGTTTCACGGTTTTATTGCTGACGATGTTTGGCAAGTTTTAAGTGAGTCGAACGATTCATTAAGACCGCTTATTCCAACTGATGAGTACGAAGGTGGGCTCAAGGGGTTTGATTACATTTCTATGATTGGCCCTCTTGTTAAAGCCATTCAAGATCTAAACAAAAAGGTGGAAGAACTAAATGCTCTGGTCAATAACAAAACTTGAGTGCTTGCCTCGGTCTGATGGATTGACTGACGTTGTTGTCAAAGTCTTTTGGACGTTGATTGCAAGCAACACATCTGATCAGGAAATTTTTACCGGCATTACGGAAGTCGCCGCAGATCCTGAAAACTTTACCCCTTACGCGGATCTGACAAAGGAAACCGTTTTGGGTTGGATCTGGGATAAGTTTGACAGGCAAGCGACAGAAGATATGGTTGCCAAGCGTTTACAAGACAGAACCAAGCCACCATTCATTGACCCGCCATTGCCGTGGGCGTAGAATACAAAAAAAGACAAGATAGCCACCGTTCTGCTGAGAGTGCTTAGCGAACGTCAGTTTACCGAGTGAGGGAATATGGCGATCTTTAATAAGAATACGCTTACTCAAGTCAGCGGATTCGACAACCAAATTATTGCCGGTGAGCTGGTATACAACCAGAAAACTTACTGGAATCTGACGCTCAATAATTCAGATGGGACGCCACGCGATCTGACAGGCGCGACCATTACGAGCCAAATCATCCGCCGCCAGCTTTCTAACGTCCGCGATTCTCGATATGGACTGACGTTTGATATAGCCGACTTTTCGCCGCCGCCGTCCCCTGTAAGCCTTACCATTGCAAACCAGAATCTTTCTGGTGGTTCGTTCACTTTGGTCATTGACGAATCTGCGTGGTCGGTTCTTTCGACAGATACAGAGTTGGATATAAACGCGGCTAACCCAGTTGGATTCAGTGGGAACATCACAGTCGCCATTCCTGCCAGCGGTTCTACGCCAGCGCAAGATTTGATCATCTTCTTGCTATTTTTGATCCGTTCTAATGGGGTGACGAATTGAGTGATGTTGAGCTTGTCGTTGCCAGCGCAAATCAGATAACCCTTGTTGTCGATCAAGGCGTGGTAGGGCCAACTGGTCCGTACGGGCCTACTGGGCCCGCGGGCAGTGGGATTGTCTTAAAAGGCGCGGTTGCAACCGTTGGGGATTTACCTTCGTCGGGGAATCAGCCTGGGGATGCTTACATAGTTTCCGCCTCGGGGCATTTATATGTCTGGAGCGGGTCGGAATGGATTGATGCGGGGCAGTATGTTGGGCCTACCGGCCCGCAGGGGGCTACGGGCCCGACGGGTGCTTCTGTTACGGGGCCTACCGGAGCCGCATCTACAGTTCCTGGGCCGACAGGCCCGCAGGGCGACTCCATTACAGGTCCGACGGGTGCCGCATCTACGGTTCCCGGGCCTACGGGCCCGCAGGGAGCCACGGGTCCAACCGGGGCATCAATTACCGGCCCGACGGGGGCTGCCAGCACAATACCTGGGCCGACAGGCCCGCAGGGCAATACCGGGCCAACCGGGGCGCAAGGTCCGACCGGTGATGCGTCTACGATTCCCGGCCCCACGGGAAGTACCGGCCCGACTGGGGCTTCCATTACCGGACCGACCGGAGCTACGGGCCCGACAGGGCCTGCCGGTGGTGGTTCTGCGATTGTAGTAAAAGACGAAGGTGCAACGCTAACAACCAATGTAACGTCTTTTGACTTTACGGGATCTGGGGTTACTGCTACAGCAGTTGGCGACGCGGTGACGGTAAACGTGACCGCTGGAGTCGGCCCTACGGGTCCAACCGGCGGTGGTGGCGTTCTTGGGTATTGGGGTTCTTTTTATTCGGACACCACGCAGACGATTGCATCAACCACAACGGCTTATGCAATAACTCTAAATAATACTGATCCAGACAGTTCGGGCGTAAGCATTGTTTCAAATTCTCGGCTTACTTTTGCCTATGCTGGTGTTTATAACATTCAGTTCTCAGCGCAAATAGATAGAACATCTGGGAGCGGTACAGATGTTGTTGATATTTGGTTTGCAAAGAACGGAAATAATATTTCCGAATCAACCACGAAGGTGACCGTTTCCGGTAGCGCAAGCCAGGCTAAAACAGTAGCGGCATGGAATTACATGCTTGAACTTGCGGCAAATGATTACATTGAGCTTTATTGGTCGGCCACTAATACGAATGTTGCGTTAGTGGCAGAGGCTGGGCAACTAAATCCAACTCGACCCGCTATCCCGTCTGTAATCTTAACTGCCCAGCAAGTCATGTTTACTCAGCTTGGGCCTACCGGAAGCACAGGCCCGACTGGAGCCGCCTCTACGGTTGCCGGACCAACCGGACCCACTGGTAGCGTTGGACCCACCGGGGCGGCATCCACCGTTGCCGGCCCGACGGGCCCCACGGGGGCTGCATCCACGGTGGCGGGCCCAACCGGTCCGACCGGTGCCGCGAGTACGGTTGCTGGGCCGACAGGTCCGACAGGGGCTCAGTCAACGGTGGCTGGGCCGACAGGTCCGACGGGTGCCGCTAGTTCTGTAGCTGGCCCTACAGGACCCACGGGCAGTACGGGCCCTACCGGGGCGGGGTCTGCGGTCACGGTCTCGGATGAAGGGACTTTGCTCACAAGCAATGTTGCTTCTTTTAATTTCACGGGTTCTGGAGTTACGGCAACGTCTGTTGGAGATGCTGTCACTGTTAACGTCAGCGGTGGGAGTGGCTCCGGCGATGTGGTTGGCCCGGCTTCTGCGGTGAATGCTGCTATTGCAGTTTTTGATGGTACGACCGGGAAATTAATAAAAGATGGCTCAGCGGTAACCTCCTTCTTTGCTAATCCTGTTGTTGCACAAGGCTATTTAACGCCGGTTGGACAAATTTACGGTTCGTATTATTTTGAGATTGCGTTTGCTGGTGGCGCTTCTAATCGAGGCTTAAAACTTAAGTACGACGCGTCTAATTCATTCCAGCTACAAGCGCCATCGTCAGGCGGGAATAACACCTATATATGGCCCGCTGGCCCCGGATCTTCTGGGTATGCGCTAACAACAAATGGTTCTGGAACGCTGTCTTGGACTGCTGTTGGTGGCGGGGGTGGCAGCCCAAACCTAGACGGTGGCGCACCTAACAGTAGTTATTTGGCAATTGATCCGATTGACGGAGGAACACCTTAAATGCCTGTCCAAATACAAATGCGGCGCGGGACTACTTCCGAGTGGTCTACCGCAAACCCAACGCTAGCTTCTGGGGAGGTTGGCGTTGATACAACGCTAACAAAGTTCAAGGTCGGTAATGGCTCAACCGCTTGGAATAGTTTGGGTTATGCAAGTCTGACGTTTCAAGGCGCGTACGCCGGTGGAACCACTTACTACCCAAATGACATCGTTGGTTATAACGGATCTTCTTACATCTGTATCCTGCAAAGCACAGGCAATTTGCCGACAAACGCAACATACTGGTCTGTTCTTGCTCAAGCGGGATCTGGTGATGTTACTGGGCCAGCAAGTTCTACGGATAATGTGCTTGCGGTCTACGATGGCACGACAGGCAAGCTGCTCAAAAACAGCACGATGCCGATTAGCTCGGTTGGTTATATTGGCGCACCTCAAAGCACGAATACAACGGTAGCTGCCAGTGATGCTGGCAAGCATATTTACTTTACTGGCGGTTCAACTGCGACGCTCACAGTCAACACAAATGCGTCAACGCCGATTGATGTCGGTACCACGATCCTTGTTGTCAACAACAACAGCGGAAACCTAACCATCTCCGGTGCTGGTGTGACATTTCAGTTAGCCAACGGAGCCACTGGTAACCGTACTGTAGCCACTAAAGGTATGGCATCGCTGTTAAAAGTAGCTACAGATACGTGGTGGGTAACTGGGCCAGGAGTGACCTGATATGGCTGGTAACTTAACAGCGATGATTGCGTCTATCTTCTCAGGTAGCGCAGTCACGGCAGATCCTTACTATGAATACACCACCCTGCTGCTTCCCGGCAACGGAACCAACGGCGCACAGAATAATCTTTTTTTAGACAGCGGAAGTGCTGGAGACGCTGTATTTACGGCGAGCATTTCTGGCACAACAATGACGGTCAGTGCGGTAACGTCAGGGACAATCTATGTAGGCTGTTTGATTACTGGCTCAGGTGTACTTGCTAATACGACCATCACTGCACTAGGGACAGGAACAGGCGGAACGGGAACCTATACAGTCAGCCAATCACAGACCGTATCTAGTACGACAATCACCGCTGATGGTTTCCCCATCACCCGCAACGGCAACACCACACAAGGTACGTTCTCACCGTTTAGTCAGACTGGGTGGGGGAATTATTTCAATGGGAGTAGTTATTTAACTGTTTCAGATAATGCTGCGTTTACTTTAGGAAACTCTGATTTTTGTATTGAGTTATGGATAAACTCATCATCTTCAATGGGAGGGTATGCAGGATTTTTTGGTCAGTGGGCAAACGCAACAACAAACTGTTCGTATATTTTTCGGACGCAAGCTTCCCAGATTGTGCAGTTTGGTTACACGACAACTGGAAACGCACAAACCGGTACGACTGTTGATGGATCGGCTTTAACGACAAACAGTTGGAATCATTTGGTTGTATGCCGTAGCGGGGCCAATCTAGCAATCTTTCAAAACGGAACAAGAACAGCCACGCATAATATTTCAACGCTAACGATTGCTGATAGCACTAGAGATATGCAGATTGGTTATTCTACAGACGGTGGCTATGTGCTTGGCTACATGAGTAATTTAAGGCTTGTAAAAGGGTCTTCAGTCTACGATCCAACAAAACCCACAATCACAGTTCCAACTGCACCACTAACCGCCATCACTAACACTTCCATTCTCACCTGCCAATCCAACCGTTTCAAAGATAACAGCACTAACGCATTTACTCTCACCGCAAGCGGCTCACCAACTGTAGTCGCCTTCTCCCCATTCAACCCCACCTCAAGCTGGTCTGCTACGACTAATGGTGGGTCAGGGTATTTTGATGGGAGTGGGGATTATTTGACGGTTGCTAGCAATTCCGCTTTTGCTTTTGGGACAAACAACTTTGCTATTGCATTTTGGATATACCCGACACAAGCATTTGCAGCCACTGGCTCTGCGCCAGTATCAATGGCGTACAACACGGGATTTAACATATCCATTGACAACGTAGAGTTATCGTTCTGGATTGCAGGGACTCGTATCACGTCATCTACAAGACCAACACCGAACCAGTGGAATTACGTTGTTTGCACACGCCAAAGCGGTACTGCTTATGTTTACATTAACGGCACACAAACGGCCACAGGTTCTTTAACAGGCTCTGTTACTAATAGCCAAATTTACATCGGAACAGCATCACACAACGTCGCAGCCGAAACGGTTGTTGGTTATTTGTCTGGCATCCGCATCTTAGACACAAACCTAGCCTCAACCGTACCAACCTCGCCGCCGACGAATGATGGTAATACAAAACTCCTACTCAACTTCACCAACGCTGGTATCTACGATTCCACAAGCAAGAATGATCTGGAGACGGTGGGCAATGCTCAGATAAGTACGGCGATCTCTGCTAAGTTTGGAACGGGGAGTATGTACTTTGATGGGACAACTGATTATTTAGTAGAGCCAACAAGTGTTTATTTTGGGTATGGAACAGGCGACTTCACCATTGAGTTTTGGGTGTATTTCAATAGCACTGGAACATCTACGATATTCAGCAATTTGTCAGGAACGGCTTCAACAAACCCTCATATTTACATTAACTCAACAATAAGGTTTTATAATGGAGGGGGCGACAGAATAACAAGTGGTACATCTCCAAGCACTGGTGTGTGGTATCACTTAGCCGTGTGTAGAGCGTCAGGGTCTACAAGGATGTTTCTTGACGGAACGCAAACAGGCTCTACTTACGCCGACACAAATGATTACGGACAAAGCGCTCCTCTAGGTGTTGGAACTTATTGGAACGGCGGCGCTCCGGTTACAGCATCCACATTAAATGGCTACTTACAAGACGTTCGAGTTAGTAAATACGCTCGCTACGTCACCGGAACTGGAGCCAATGCAGGGAAGATGGTGTTTAACGGTACCAATGATCTTGCACTCCCAACAGCAGCGTTTCCCACGTTATAGGACTAGACCATGCAATACTGGACAAAGAACGGGTCTATCCCAAGCACTGAAACTGATGGCACTGAAGGCTGGCAACAGGCTCCAGCACCACCGACAGAGGTTCCTGCTGACAAAGAACTGGTATGGCTAAACTGGGAATGGATCGTAAGAGACCCTAAGCCAGCAGACAGAGCAGGTTATCAGTGGAACTGGCAGCACGAGAGTAGGACTTGGGTAGAGAGTGCTTGGCAGACTTCGCCCTTAGAAGAAATCACTCCCGAGCCAATTGCCGTGAACATTACAACTAACCAAGTAAGCAACTTAACGACAGCTCAAATGATGTAAACAGGACAGGACACGACATGAAAATCTGCGTTAACGCAATATCAAAGAACGAAGAGCAGTTTGTTAAGAGGTTCTGTAATTCGGCTAAAGATGCTGATTTAATTTTAATTGCCGATACGGGAAGCACTGATAAAACGGTTGAGTTAGCCAAAGAATGTGGGGCTACGGTTTACGATATTTGCATATCTCCTTGGCGTTTTGACGCAGCAAGGAATGTCGCTATTGCCCTCACTCCAAAAGACTTTGACATTATTGTCAGCTTAGACCTGGATGAAGTGTTAGAAGAGGGATGGCGCGAAGAAATTGAAAGGGTATGGGAATTAGGCAAGACAACACGTCTGCGTTACTTGTTTGACTGGGGGCAGGGGATCCGCTTTAGGTATGAAAAGATTTTTGCTCGCCACGGCTATTCATTTTTCTGCCCTGTGCATGAGTATCCAATTCCTGATCTACGAATTACAGAAGTGTATGCCGAGACCGACAAGCTATTGGTAAGTCATTATCCAGATCCGACTAAGAGCCGTGGTCAGTATCTTGACCTATTACGCATGTCCGTTAAGGAGAATCCACGCGAACCGCGAAACGCTTTCTACTTTGCGCGTGAGTTGACGTTTTACAGTCTTTGGGATGAGGCGATTACCGCTCTTAATTCATACCTCAACATGCCAGAGGCTACTTGGCCTAACGAGCGGTGTTATGCCATGCGTCTTTTAGGCAAGGCTTACGATGAGAAACTCGACTACTGGCAAGCGCTGAAGTGGTACAGAATGGCTATTGCCGAGGCTCCAGGAACGAGGGAACCGTGGGTCGATTTTGCGATGAGCGCATATCGTAAGCATATGTGGAAAGAATGCTTTCACGCGTCTACAATGGCGCTTGAGATCAAAGATAAGGAACTGGTATACACCTGTGATCCCGAAGTATGGGGATCTAAGCCTTATGACTTGGCAGCAATCTCAGCCCACAATCTCGGGCTTAAAGACGAAGCGATACGATACGGGCAAATAGCGGCGGAGCTTTCGCCGGATGATGAACGACTCGCTAGGAATCTTGAATATTATGGACTCTCAAACGCTTCTTAACATTGCTTTCGGTGTTTTATCAGCCGCATTTGGTTGGTTTTTTCGTGTGGTTTGGGAAGCTCAGCAAGAGCTACAGCGCGACCTTAGAGATTTAGAAAAAGGTTTGCCTCATGCCTATGTTCTAAAGCCAGATTACGAGAAAGACATCAGCGACATAAAAAACATGCTCGCTAAGATCTTTGACAAGCTAGACCATAAGCAAGATAAATGAATTGGTCGGACGTTCTAAAGGCTGTCATTCCTGTAATCGTTGCTTCGCTAGCTTGGTTACTAGGTCAAGTCGCAGACTTCTCGACACGGCTAACAAAGATCGAGGGTTCCATGCCAGCGCTTATTACGAAGGAAGGTGTTCCAACTGATAGCCCGATCAGCGCAGAGAAACGAGCGATGCAAAAAGAACAGCTGATGCAGCATATCAACGAGCTGCAAGTAAAAGTCAGGCTATTAGAAGAGCGCGAGAGGTTAACCAAGAAATGATGACTTTGCTTTCGTCGCTTCTTTCTTTCCTAGCCGGAGGCGTCCCCAGGCTTCTTGACATTTGGCAGGACTCGAAAGATAAGGCTCACGAACTACAGCTTGCACAGCTTCAGATGCAGCGCGAGCTAGACATGGCAAAAGAAGGCTTCCTGGCTCAACAGCGGGTCGAGGAGATACGAACGGAACAGGTTCAGATACAAGCGCAAGCGGATGAGATTAAAGCGCTCTACGCGCACGATATAGCCCTTGGTGACGGTGTTTCGCAGTGGGTAAAAAACCTTCGAGCTCTAGTCAGGCCAGTAATCACTTATGGCATGTTTGCGCTACTGGTCTTTGTCGATGTTGCGGGATTTTGGTACGCGTGGACAATGAACGTACCGTTCGATCAAATGCTGAATCAGCTTTGGGATGATGAGACGCAGCAGATCTGGGCTGCAATCATTGCATTCCATTTTGGAAGCCGAGCATTTGCAAAGTAAGTCTCTTGAGATGCTCAAGCATCACGAGGGCGTAAGGCTTAGACCTTACCGCTGCCCTGCGAGATTGTGGACAATCGGCGTAGGCCACGTTATCGACCCATCACACATAAGGGTGAAGTTTGAAGAGAGACTCTCTTTACCGATCCCAAGCGGATGGGATAGAACGCTCACGATGGCAGAAGTCGATGAGATTTTGGCGGCTGATCTACAGAAATTTGAGGCTGGCGTACGCCGATTATGTCCTGCTGGTCTTACTTATAATCGCGCTGATGCACTCACCAGCTTTGGGTTTAATGTTGGATTAGGAAATCTACAGCGCTCGACGATTCGGATGCGACACAATCGAGGCGATTACGAGGGCGCGGCCGAGGCTTTTATGATGTGGACGAAAGCCGCAGGTAAAGAAATGCCTGGGTTAGTGAAAAGAAGGCGCGACGAGGCTAGACTTTATGCAAGCGGATAAGAGCGTTTTTAACCATGTCTCCAACGCTCTCACCGTGATGTTTTGCGATCTGCTCGATTAGCGGGAGCCGCCGAGTCTTAGGCTTCGATAAAAGCCAGTGAGCCCAATCCTCGATGACCAGCGGCATAACCTTTTCGTAAGCTGCCGAAATTTCCTGTCGATCACTGCTCTTGACTTCCTTGATGATCGACAACCAGTTCTCCGAGGCTCCAGGCTCGAAATGCTTTATGTTTTTCGATGGTGTCTTCGCACTCTGTGGAGGGCGGCTTCCAGCCGTATTGTCGCCAGATTTCCTCGACGGGTTTGAATGTGCGCGGGGTTCTTTGCTCTGCAATTAACTCTCTCCAGCTCATCCTAATTTCCTTTGCATTGTGTCAACTTCCTGTAAAAAAGTCATTACATCTGCCTCTAGGTCTTCAATGTCTTTTGGGTCTGGTTGAAACCGAACAACAAATAATTGAAGATGCTCGGGCAACCGTGGATCAAAAGAAACAAAGTCAACCCACTCTCTACCCGTACAGGCGAGCTGAGCAAGCATTTGATTCTTGTGTTCAGAAGGTACGGTTCCCTTCATCATCCAATTTAGATGCGTTGACGTTTTAGGGCATTTGATTTCGAGTAAGCCATCCGTCCAAACAAGGCCGTCAGGCGACGCTGCAAACGACTTAATCGTAGGATGATCGACAATAGCAACCTGCTCAACCCAAATAGCCGTTCTAATCTCATACGCAGCCCTTGCTAGCGGTTCGTTAGCCGTTCCCCATTCCATATAAGCATTGGTAAAAGACTCGATTGGTGAGCCTGTAAGGCGCTCTGTAATGATGTCGGCTATGTAATTAGCTCGCGTTGCGGTTCCAGTTTTGGCACGAGCATCCGATACCCTGGATGCCGTGACCTTACCGAGCCGAGCAAGTTTCCATTCCTCAGTTCCCTGCTCCATCAGAACGGTACCTCTTCATCGTTATCTATTTCTGCTTTAGGTCTACCGCTTAGCATCTGCATTTGGTCAGCAACAATTTCGGTGGTGTATTTATCGTTACCGTTTTTGTCCGTCCATTTTCGTGTTTCGATACGACCTTCGACGTAAACCTGGGAGCCCTTCTTTACGTACTTATCGACAATCTCGCCTAGCTTTCCCCAGAAAACAATGCGATGCC
>JACCED010024114.1_pt1 | contig 26085 bp, 24 predicted proteins | sample 7455021 | NCBI WGS metagenome assembly JACCED01 (sample SAMN15323456, study PRJNA562643) | freshwater metagenome | isolation source: river surface water | place: USA:Blue River Watershed | collected 2017-08-19 | reverse complement strand
TGGCTTATCGTAAAGATTGCGCGGGCTATCTACTTGTTGTAGCAAACCATCTTTCAAAACTGCAACGCGATCACCCATCGTCATAGCCTCGATCTGATCATGTGTTACATAGACAGTGGTGATACCAAGGCGGCGTTGTAGCGCTGCGATTTGGGTACGTGTTGATACACGTAACTTGGCATCGAGGTTAGATAGCGGCTCGTCCATCAAGAAGACCTGTGGTTCGCGAACAATCGCACGGCCCATCGCGACGCGCTGACGTTGACCACCTGATAAAGCTTTTGGCTTACGCTCTAAATATGGTTCTAGATCAAGTAATTTGGCTGCATCTAATACTCGCTTGTCACGTTCTTCTTTAGAAACCCCTGCAATCTTTAACGCAAAGCCCATATTCTCTGCAACAGTCATGTGTGGATATAAAGCATATGATTGAAAGACCATCGCAATATCGCGATCTTTCGGTGCCACGTTTGTGACATCGCGATCACCAATCAAAATACGTCCCGTGTCGATCTCTTCAAGTCCTGCCAACATACGAAGTGATGTTGATTTACCGCAACCTGATGGGCCAACTAAAACTAGAAACTCACCATCGTTAATAGTTAGGTCTAATTTATCGACAGCCGGAATTGGGTTTCCGGGATAGATACGTGATGCCTGTTCGAATGTTACTGATGCCATTAGTACTCCTTCCGGGCAGGTACGTGCCCGACGATCCGTTGGAAGTGTCTTGCTGGGGGCGAGATTACGCGTGAATGCGCGGGGAAGGAAGTCTTTCCGATAACCTTTCTCATCTAATGGACCTGATTCAAGCCATAGCTCTAGTTCTGGCGCTGATACTTATGGGCTCCTTCTTCGTCGCTGCAGAGATTGCATTGATCTCACTTCGTGAAAGCCAAGTAAAACAGTTAGCTGAGAGTGGCAAACGTGGCGCTCGTCTTTCACGACTTACCTCGAACCCAAATCGCTTTTTAGCTGCGGTGCAAGTTGGCGTGACTGTGACTGGATTTCTCTCTGCCGCACTTGGCGCAGAGCAGATCGGAGTCTTTGTCCGTCCGCTTCTTGAGGATCTTGGACTCTCTAGCGGCGTCTCGAAAACCATCTCAATTATCGCGGTGACACTTGTGATCGCTTATTTCTCACTAGTGCTTGGTGAGTTAGTCCCAAAGCGTTTAGCTCTCTTTAGAAGTGAGAAGATCGCACTTAACTCTGCATTCTTCATTGAAGGAATGGCTCGATTCTTCCGACCTGTTATTTGGCTACTCTCAAGATCAACAGATTTAGTGTTGAGAGCGTTGGGTATCGATCCTAAGGAACAGCGAAGCCAAATCTCCGAAGAGGAGTTGATGGATCTTGTATCCGGACATAAAGCGCTAACCGATGAAGAACGCGAAATTGTCGAGGAAGTTTTCAACACCTCAGAGAAGTTGGTCAACGAGGTTATGGTTCCGCGCACGGAAGTCGATTTCATGGATGGATCCTTGACAGTTAGTAAGGCGATTTCGCTCGCAGTCGATATGGCGCACTCCAGATATCCAGTAGTTCAAGGATCTAGCGATGAAGTCATTGGCTTTATACATGTACGCGATTTGTTGGATTCCAAGAGCGCAAACCCCAATGCCAAGTTACAAGATTTGGTAAGACCAATCATGTACCTGCCGGGCACAAAAGGAGTTCTGCCTTCACTTACAGAGATGCGAAATCAACGTCAACATTTAGCGATTGTTTTGGATGAATATGGCGGCACCGATGGCATCGTAACTTTGGAAGATCTGGTCGAATGTTTGATTGGTGATATTCATGATGAGTACGACCAAGCAGAGGTAGATATAAACCCTGAATCTCGCACCGGTGATATCGAGGTAGATGGATTGACTTCGCTTGAGGATCTCGAATCCGAAACCGGAATCGCCCTACCAGAAGGTCCATATCAAACCGTTAGCGGTTACGTGATGCACTTTTTAGGACGTATGCCAAAGGTGCATGATGTTGTAAATATCAACGGAATTAGAATGGTTGTGATCTCGCTTGAAGGTCACCGAGTTGGCCAGATTCTAATTTCGCGCGTGGGATGATAGACAAGTGAAGCGCGTTCTCTCCGGTATTCAACCCACCTCTGAGTCTTTCCACCTCGGTAATTACCTAGGTGCGGTTAAGCAATGGGTTGAACTTCAAGATGGCCACGAGACCTATTACGCAATTGTTGATTTACATGCGCTAACCGGAGATGTGGACCCGAAGTTATTAAGGGCTCGTACTTTGGCCTCTGCCGCACAGTTAATTGCAGTAGGTATAGATACCAATACCTCTGCTCTCTTTGTGCAATCACATCTACCCGAACATAATCAATTGGGATGGTTAATGGAGTGCGTCGCCTCTTTTGGAGAGGCAAGTCGCATGACCCAATTCAAAGACAAATCTGCAAAGGGAGGCGCAGATAGCGCTCGCGTTGGTCTCTTTACATATCCAATGTTGCAGGCTGCAGATATCTTGCTTTATCAAGCAAATTTAGTTCCGGTCGGCGAAGATCAAAGACAACACATTGAGATCACTCGAGACTTAGCAAATCGATTTAACACTCGATACGGACAAGTCTTCACTTTGCCAGATGCGTACATCCTCAAAGAGGGCGCAAAAATTTACGATCTGCAAGAGCCAACTAGCAAGATGTCTAAATCTGCAGCCAGCTTAAGCGGTGTAATCGAATTAATGGATGCGCCAGAGGTGAATGCAAAGAAAATCAAGAGCGCAGTCACCGATACTGGTCGTGAAATCATATTTGATGAAGAAAATAAACCAGGTATCAGCAATCTAATTACTATTTATTCAGCTGTAACTGGCAATAATGTCGATGAGATTCAAAACGAGTTTGCAGGAAAAGGCTATGGAGATTTCAAAGGCGCGGTGGCGGATGCGACGGTCGAATACTTACGCCCGATGCGAGAGCGCGCTCAAGAGTTATTGAAAGATGAGAGTGAATTGATAAGTATTTTGAACAAAGGTGCGGATAAGGCGCGGGTGCTTGCGAGCAAAACGCTAAAAGATGCCTATAACGCGCTTGGAATCCTCGGTTAAGTTTCAACCCTTAGTTTAGAGTTTCTCAAAAAGTAATCTAATTGTGGCCAAGTCTCATGGTCGCACATTAGAAATTTCTTCGTCACCCTACTAGGCTCGCGGTCAACAGCTATCTTCCTCTAGATAGCTAACCCATGGGAGGAAAATTGAAGAAGTTCACACGCATTGTCGCAGTTGCTGCAGCAGCAACGATGGCAACCGTCGGCTTTATCACCGCTCCATCACAAGCAGCGACCAAGGTAAAAGTTGGTCTTGCATATGACATCGGAGGTCGTGGCGATAAGTCATTTAATGACTCTGCAGCGGCAGGTCTAGATCGTGCAAAGAAGAAGTGGAAGTTAGATTCACGCGAAGTAACTGTTACACAAGGAACAGATTCAGAGCGCACTGACAAGCTTCGTCTTCTTGCAAAGGCTGGATACAACCCAATCATCGCAGTTGGATTCTTGTATGCAGGCCCAATCACAACTGTTGCAGAAGAATTCCCAAACACTCAGTTTGGAATTATCGATGATGCATCAGTTCCAGCACTTAACGTAACTTCAATGATCTTTGCTGAAGAGCAAGGTTCATACCTTGCAGGTGTAGCTGCAGCTTTGGCTTCTAAGTCAGGCAAGATCGGTTACATCGGTGGCGTACGTATTCCACTACTTCAGAAGTTTGAAGCAGGATTCGTAGCTGGCGTTAAGGCAACCAAGAAGAGTGCAACCGTAAATGTTAAGTACGTTTCTGAGCCACCAGATTTCGGTGGATTTAATGATCCTGCAAAGGCAAAGGTTATTGCTAAGGGCATGATCGATAAGGGTGTAGATGTAATTTACTCAGCAGCTGGTGGTTCAGGTGCAGGTAACTTCCAAGCAGCAACTGATGCTGCAAAGGCTGGCAAGAAGGTTTGGACAATCGGTGTCGACTCCGATCAGTACCTAACTGCATCTGCAGCTGAGAAGAAGAACATGCTTACCTCAATGTTGAAGCGCGTAGATCAGGCTGTTTACGATGTTATTGCTAACGCAGTAGCAGGACGTACAGTTAATGACATCTTGGATCCAAAAGCTGGTATCTATGGTCGTCGTTATGATCTAGCAGCAGGTGGCGTTGGAGTTTCATACTCTGGCGGTTACATCAACAAGTACAAGGCACAGATTGATGCAGCAGCTGCAGCAATCCGTAGCGGCAAGATCAAGGTTCCAACAACTCCTGGCAAGTAATTAGTAAGTAATTTACTTCAACTGAAGTTGTGACCGATTTGGCCCGATTAGGACTTCCTAATCGGGCCAAATTCTTTAAGATTGACTTTAGATTTTAGCTATTAGGTTTAGATGCATGAGGGTTCAAATCTCGATATAAAGGAGAACTTAATTGTCAGTATCGGTGGAGCTAAGACATATCTCCAAGAGATTTCCCGGAGTAGTTGCCAATAAAGATGTCTCTCTGAAAGTGCAGAGTGGATCGGTGCATGCCTTGGTTGGCGAAAATGGCGCAGGCAAATCAACCGTCATGAAAATTCTTTACGGCATGCAGCGACCAGATGGTGGCGAAATCTTCGTAAACGGAACGCAGAAATCCTTTAAAACTCCACAAGAGGCAATTGAGGTCGGCATCGGTATGGTGCATCAGCACTTTATGTTGGCCGATAATTTCACAGTACTCGAGAACATTATTTTGGGTGATGAGCCAAAACGAGCTGCGCAGATTGATTTTGATGCAGCGCGCAAGAAGATTATTGAGATGTCCGATACTTACGGCTTAGATGTAAATCCAGATGATTTGGTCGAAAACCTGGGTGTAGGTCAGAGACAACGTGTTGAGATTTTAAAGGTGCTCTACCGTGGCGCAAATATTTTAATTTTCGACGAACCAACTGCGGTTTTGGTGCCACAGGAGGTAGATGATCTATTTGGTGCGCTGCATGGACTTCGCGAAAAGGGTATGTCAATCATCTTCATCTCACATAAATTAGATGAGGTACTTCGCGTAGCCGATGAGGTAACTGTGATTCGCGCCGGATCCACAGTTGCGCAAGTTATGGCTAAAGATGTCAATCCAAGGCAATTGGCAGAGTTGATGGTTGGCTCTGAACTTCCAAAACCGGAGGTAAAAGGCAATACCAAGCGCGATCAAGTGGTGCTAGAACTTAAATCAGTAACTGTTCCCACTAAAGGTGCTAGAAATTTACTAACCGATATCTCTTTCAAATTACATGCTGGAGAAGTTATTGGCATTGCTGGCGTTGAAGGCAACGGGCAATCCGAACTTACTGAAGCGATTTTGGGACTTATCAATTACACCGGAAATATCAATTACGACGGGCAACCTATAGATGAAACAAGCGTGGCACATCGCAGGGATCTCGGAATTAGTTTTATCCCAGAAGATCGTCAACGCCAAGCGTTAATGCTTAGTTCGCCACTTTGGGAAAATCGTATTTTGGGATATCAAAGAAAGAAACCAATCTTCAATGGTTTTGTTCTAGACAAGAAAGCCACCATCGAAGATACCAAATTGATTATGCGCGAATATGACGTCAGAGCGCCTGGGCCCAATACTCTTGCGACTGCGCTATCTGGCGGTAATCAACAGAAATTTATCGTTGGACGCGAGATGATTCACGCCCCTAAATTGTTGGTGGCATCTCATCCAACTCGTGGTGTGGATGTTGGCGCACAGGGAGCAATTTGGGAAGAGCTACGCAAAGCGCGCGAAAAGGGCATGGCCATTGTTCTGATCTCGGCAGATCTAGAAGAGTTAATCGGAATGTCTGATCGTTTATTAGTGATGTTGCGCGGAGAGATAACTGCAGAACTTGATCCTGCGAACACCACACCTGAAAAATTGGGCGCTGCGATGACGGGAGCAAAATAATGAAGATCACTCCAAAGAAAATCGTCTTCGCCTTAGCTGCTCCAGTCTCTGCGGCAATTATTTCGATTCTCGTTTCTAGTTTGGCTTTGATGGCAACCAAGAAATCTCCATCCGAGGCCTTTAAAACCATGTGGGAATTTGGCGCCACTACCAGTTCCGTTATTGAGACGCTCAATACCGCGACTTCTTATTACATTGCAGCAATCGCAATCGCGATCACTTTTAGAGCTGGTCTATTCAATATTGGCGTCGAAGGCCAGCTGCGTTTAGCTGCGCTCTTCTCTTGCTATATAGGTGCGATGTTCACATTGCCACCTGTGCTTCACATTTTTGCAATCTTCTTAATTGCAATGACGGTAGGTGGTCTCTGGGCCGCCATCGCGGGCGTTTTGAAAGTTAAACGTGGCGTCAACGAAGTGATCTCCACGATCATGTTAAACAGCATTGCTGGTGGATTGAGTGCTTATTTGCTCTCCAGGCATTTCACGGTAAAGATCGAAGGTTCAAATAATTTAAGCACTAAAGAGCTTCCACCATCTGGCCAAATGCCAAACCTCTCTTTCTTAACTAATCAATTGGATCAGAGCGCGACCCAAGGTCGTGGGATCTACGGAATGTTGCTAGTCGCAATCTTCTTAGGTGTTGCTTTCTGGTGGGTGGTTAATCGCACCAGATTTGGTTTTGAATTACGAGCATCAGGCATCAATCCAATTGCAGCACGTGTAAGTGGCGTCAATTCCAAGCGCATGATTGTCATCGCGATGGTCTCATCTGGCGCAATCGCAGGACTCTCTGGCTTACCAACAGTGTTAGCGGAGACGCATTCATACAATCTAGGTTTCCGTGCCGGCTTAGGTTTCTCGGCAATTGCAGTTGCCTTGCTTGGTCGAAATAGCGCGGTAGGAATGGCATTTTCAAGCCTGCTCTTCTCATTCCTCGAAGTTTCATCTCGTTCACTTGATTTAATTGATATTGCGCCAGAGACCTACTTCATCATGCAAGGTGCGATTCTATTAAGTTCGGTAATTGCTTTCGAAGTAGTTGGTAGGTACAAAGTCAAAGTAGTCTCAAATGATTTAGCAAAGGCGGTGGCAAATGCTTAAGTTAAGTTCTTTGGCTAAGCCTGCGCGACTTGCGCTTTACGCAGTTGCCATTGTCTTCTCGCTATCTACAATCAAATTAATTACTGGCGCTTCCGATTTAACAAGTGTTGGTACCGCATCTGCAGCGCTTTTGCTCTCAGTTCCAATTGCAATGGCTGCACTTGGCGGACTCTTCTCAGAGCGTTCCGGCGTAGTAAATATCGGCCTTGAAGGCATGATGATTATGGGTGCATGGGGCGGTGGCTTCATCGGTGCAAAACATGGAGCTTGGGCTGGATTAATTGCAGGTGTGGTCATGGGCGCACTTGGCGCGCTTCTCCATGCGATTGCAACTGTGGGTTTTGGCGTCGATCATGTGGTCTCTGGCGTTGCTATCAACATCATCGCAGCAGGTCTAGCGAGATACCTCTCAACAATTCTTTATAAGAATGGAACTTGGGTTGGACCATCACAATCTCCAGATATCGAACCAATTGGTCTAAATGGCCTGCCAATACTTTCTGGGGGCACCTACTTTGGTTGGAAGAGCCCAGATCTATTTGGTTCGATCGCTAATCTAAATTGGTTCTTTATCTCTGATCTATTTGCGATCTTGCGTGGCTTTACTGGTGATGTCTCATATGTGACTGTGATTGCAATTTCGCTAGTGCCTTTAAGTTATTGGTTCTTATGGCATACCGCTTTTGGACTACGTTTGCGTAGCGCAGGTGAGGCGCCAACTGCCGCAGAATCATTGGGTGTAAATGTTTACCTAATGAAGTACTCAGGCGTTGTGATCTCAGGTGGCTTTGCAGGTTTTGGTGGCGCATTCCTTGCGATTGTTGCATCCAATCACTATCAAGAGAATCAGACTGGTGGCCGTGGATATATTGGCTTAGCTGCATTGATCTTTGGAAATTGGCGTCCAGGTGGATTGATGACTGGCGCAGGGCTCTTTGGATTTGCAGATGCGCTACAACTTCGTGATGCCACTGCAATTCACGCACTTTTGATGTTGCTTGCACTTGCGATGTTGGTCTTTACCGGAATTAATTTCAAGAAGCGTAAATATGTCTCGGCATTGATCAGTCTAGCCACCGCCATATTTGCAATCTGGATGTACATAACCTTTACTGAGCTTCCAGGGCAATTTGTAACAATGACTCCATATCTTGTGACCTTGCTAGTGCTAGGTCTTGGTACGCAAAGATTACGAATGCCGGCAGCAGATGGTTTGCCGTATCGAAGAGGCGGAATTAAGTGATTGATTGGAATGAGATTCATCAGCGCGCAATCGCGGCGATGAAGAAGGCCTACGCGCCTTACTCCAATTTTCCAGTAGGCGTTGCAGCGCTAGTTGATGATGGTCGAATCGTTGAAGGATGCAATGTCGAAAATGCATCGTACGGAGTCGGGCTTTGTGCTGAGTGCGGCTTAGTTTCAAATCTCGCAACTTCAGGCGGCGGAAAATTAATGGCAATTGTCTGCGTAGATGGAGATGGAAAGTATCTAGCTCCGTGCGGACGTTGCAGACAGTTACTTTACGAACATGGCGGACCAGATGCGCTCTTGATGACTCCATCTGGACCTCAGAAGATGTCTGAAATGCTCCCGTGGGCATTTGGGCCTGACGATTTAAAATGAAGGTGAATTAATTGACAGAGCAGTTCACCGCACCTGAAATCATCGCGCAAAAAAGAGATCGCAAAGTCTTAACTGACCAACAGATTGATTGGGTGGTAGATGCCTACACCCGTGGCGTAGTTGCGGACGAACAGATGTCAGCACTTGCCATGGCCATCCTTCTAAATGGAATGGAGCGCCACGAAATCAGCAGATGGACTGATGCGATGATTCGAAGTGGTGAACGGATGAATTGGTCGATGCTAGATCGCCCAACTGTCGACAAGCATTCAACTGGTGGCGTCGGTGACAAAATCACTCTGCCACTTGTGCCATTAGTAGCATCATGCGGCGCAGCAGTTCCGCAATTATCAGGTAGGGGACTTGGCCACACTGGCGGAACATTAGATAAATTGGAATCGATTCCTGGTTGGAAAGCTTCACTTTCTAACGATGAGATGTTGAAAGTAATCCAAGAGACCGGCGGTGTAATTTGCGCAGCTGGTGCAGGATTAGCTCCTGCAGATAAGAAACTTTATGCACTTCGAGATGTAACTGCCACCGTTGAAGCAATTCCTTTAATTGCATCATCGATCATGAGCAAGAAGATCGCAGAAGGCACAGGCTCTTTAGTACTTGATGTAAAGACCGGCAGTGGCGCATTCATGAGCGATCCTGCGAAAGCACGTGAACTTGCAACCGTAATGGTTGAAATCGGAAAGAGTGCGGGCGTTAATGTGCGGGCGTTAATTACCGCTATGGATGTACCACTTGGACTTACCGCGGGAAATGCACTTGAAGTTCGAGAATCTGTTGAGGTCTTGGCAGGTGGTGGCCCATCAGATGTCATCGAACTTACCGTCTTGCTTGCTCGTGAAATGCTCGAGCTAGCAGGTATATCTGGAATCGATCCTGCAGATAACTTGAAAAATGGTAAAGCTATGGATCATTGGCGCAGAATGATTAAGGCACAAAATGGTGATCCTGATGGCAAATTACCAACCGCTAAAGAGCACCTAACAATAAGTAGCGAAACAAGTGGAGTAATCACTCGGATGGATGCCCTTAAAGTTGGTGTGGCTGCCTGGCGTCTAGGTGCAGGGCGCTCTAAACAAGGAGAGCAACTGCAACTTGGGGCAGGAATCGAAATACATGCAAAACCAGGGGATAAAGTATCTGCAGGGGCACCGCTTTTTACATTGCATACAGATAAGCCCGAACTATTCGAAAGAGCCAAGGAATCCTTAATTGGCGCAGTGGAATTTGATTCTAATTACCAACGATTACCTTTGGTTTTGGAGCGGATCGGTTGAAAGAGTTACCAAAGGTATTGCTGCACGATCATCTAGATGGCGGGCTCCGACCTGAAACCATCATTCAGATAGCAGATGAGATTGGATATCAAGCGCTTCCAACCAAATTAAGTTCAGAGTTAGCTGATTGGTTTCAAGCTGCTTGCGACTCTGGCTCTTTAGAGCGTTATTTAGAGACTTTTAGCCACACTATTGCAGTCATGCAACGCGAGAAGGACATTGTCAGAATCGCTAAAGAGACAGTGATTGATCTAGCCGAAGATGGTGTGGTCTATGCAGAGGTACGAGTTGCTCCTGAACATTTCACTAAAAAGGGTTTGCGCCTCGAACAGATTACCGAAGCGATGTTAGAAGGTTATCGTTTAGGCGAGGTAGAGACCGGTCTAAAGGTATGCACCATATTGTGCAGCATGCGTAACTGGGATAAATCTCAAGAGGTAGCAGAGCTGGTAGTTAGATATCGCGATAAAGGCGTTGTGGGATTTGATATCGCAGGTCCAGAGCTGGGATATCCACCAACTTTGCAACAAGAAGTCTTTGATTATTTGCGATCACATGAAGTTCCATACACAATTCATGCAGGCGAAGCAGCTGGCCCCGAATACATTGATTTAGCTATCAATGCTTGTCACGCAAAGAGAATTGGTCACGGAGTTCGAATAGCTGAAGATCTGCCAAATGGAAAGGTAGCTGCTCAAGTTTTAGAAGAACAGATTCATTTAGAAATCTGTCCAACTTCCAATTTGCAGACTGGAGTCGCCGATACTTATACCAGCCACCCAGTAGGTCAGCTCTATGACTTGGGTTTCAATATCGGAATCAATACCGATAATCGACTAATGAGCCGAACTAGTATGAGTAGAGAGTTTCAAGAATGTGCCAATGCATTTGGATGGGGAATTTCAGAGTTCAAAGAGGTAACTTTATGTGCCATGAATGCCGCTTTCATCGAGGATAAAGGCCCATATCTGAAAGAGATCGGAGCAAAATATGATCAACTTCAATGATTCAGAATTTATCAAGAACCCTTATCCAGATTTAGCAAAGTTACGTCAGGTGGGTAAGCCAATTTGGCATGAAGAGACCAGCATGTTCCTAGCAGCGCGTTACGAAGATGCCAATGCCACATTACGAAATAAGTCGCTTGGGCGCATTTTTAAAGCCAAGGAGCCCGAGTCTGAATGGCAGACATTCAATTGGCTTCATGCTGATTCCATCCTAGATTCCGAGCCTCCTAAGCACACCAGACTTCGTGCGCTAGTTTCCAAAGCATTCAATAAAAATGTGATTGAAAGCCAAAGAGCTATCATTGAAAAAATAGTGGATCAGTTGATTTCTGAGATAAATTCGAAATTAGATTCTGGTGATGGCAGATTTGATCTAATTGCAGATTTCGCAGAACCGCTACCAGTTAAGGTAATAGTTGCGCTCCTAGGTTTTCCCGAAGAAGAGGAGTACCTGCTTCGACCTTGGTCTCAAGCAATAGTGAAGATGTATGAAGTCAATCCAAGCGAGGAAGCTAAAGCAAGCGCTAAGCAAGCTGCAAATGAATTTGCTGATTATGTTCGCGATTTAGCCGAGCAGAGAAAAGCACATCCAACCAATGATCTAATTTCAGATTTAGTAAGAGTTGAAGAAGAGGGAGCAAAGCTAAACATCCAAGAATTGATTGCAACATGTGTGCTTTTACTAAATGCTGGCCACGAAGCAAGTGTCAATGGATTTGGTAACGGAATGGTTGCGCTTTTAGAACGTGACGATCAATTCGAATTACTAAAAAGTAGCCCTGATCAACTTGCAGCAACCGCAGTGGAAGAGTTCTTACGTTTTGATGCGCCCCTGCACTTATTCGAACGTACCGCAACCTCTGATACTGAGATAGGGGGAGTTGCAATAAAGGAAGGCCAGAAAATTGCGGCGCTTCTAGGTTCTGCTAATCGGGACGAAACGCAGTTTGCATCTTCTGATCAGATGGATATCACTCGCGATCCAAATCCCCATATTGGTTTTGGAGCTGGAATTCACTTCTGTCTTGGTGGACCACTTGCAAGGCTTGAGATGGGAATCGCGCTACCCAGATTGATTAAGGCCTTTCCCGAAATGAAGATTGCAAGCGATCCGATTAGGCGTCCTACCTTTGTATTACGAGGTTATGAGAAGGTAGAGATCTCCGCATAATCTGCGTAGGAACTCTGTGCGCCTTTCTTAGTCACGCTAAGACTTGCTGCAATACATCCAGTTCGCATCGCTACCTCAACGCTCTCTGATTTAGCGAGGGTTGCGGCAAAGGTGCCGACAAAACAATCTCCTGCGCCAGTGGTATCAACCGCTTTAACTTCTAAAGCTGCCACCTGAATCTCTGTGTTTAAGTAGCGAGCACCCTTAGCACCTTCAGTAAGAATTACCTTTGCTGAAATTTCACCTAATTCCTCATATTCGGATTCGTTAGGAATTATCCAATCAGTGAATTTAAGTAGCTCATCAGATAGCGGTTCAAAAGGCGCTGGATTTAGGATCGTTACCGCACCTCGAGCCTTAGCAGATTTAAAGGCCGCAATAGTTACCGATTGCTTGATTTCACATTGTCCAATCACAATTTTTAAATCAGGAATATTTGAAATCGCTTGTGTCACTAAATCCGAATTAATTTCATGATTAGCACCCGGAATAATAACAATTCGGTTTTCGCCGCTTTGGTCTACCCAAATATGGGCAACGCCAGTAGGTGTATCGCTACGATCCAAATAATCTAACTGCAGACCTCTTGTTTTAAAGTTCTCATAAATTGAGCTACCGAAAACATCGTTACCTAATTTACCGACGAAAAAAACCTCAGCACCAGCAATTGCAGCGGCGACTGCTTGATTAGCGCCTTTCCCGCCAAACCCCGTAGTGAATTCTGTGCCGACCACAGTCTGACCTGGGCTTGGTAATTTCTCAGTGTAAGCAGTCAGATCCATCATTGCACTTCCGACGACTGCCACAACTGGTTTGTTCATAATTGCAATTCTATGGCTAGACTTTCGAATTATGAAGCGCCATCCGATGATCCTCGATGTTGATACTGGCTTTGATGATGCATTTGCATTGTTATTTGCCGCCATGAACCCAGAGGTCGAACTGCTTGGTGTTACTTGTGTAGATGGCAATACCAATGTGGATCAAGTATTAAGAAACACGCTTAAAGTTCTTGATGCTGCTGGTGCAAGTGAAATTCCAGTATGCAAAGGAGCAACCAGACCGCTTTTTGAAGAGCCGCTCTACGCTGAACACATCCACGGAAAAGATGGCATGGGCGATATTGATTTTCCAGAATCTTCCAGAAAGGTAGATCCACGATCTGCCACGCAGTTAATCCGTGATTTAGTTGAGGCCAGGCCAGATGAAATTGTGTTGGTGCCAGTTGCACCGCTTACAAATATCGCTAATTTCATCACCGAATTTCCAGAGTCAGCCAAGAAATTAAAAAGTATCTGCTTGATGGGAGGCTCAGCATCGGTAGGTAATGCCACGGCCATGGCTGAATTTAATATTTGGCACGACCCTGAGGCAGCAGATATCGTATTTAAAAGCGGTATCCCAATTACTATGTACGGTTTAGATGTCTTTTATCTTCCGCTAGTTTCAGAATCTGAAGCGGTAAAGCTATCTAACTCTGTAGCGCCATCGGCAAAATTTGCCGGAGCGCTTTTATTATCTTGTATAAAGCGCTTAAAGCAGAGCGTCACACTTGGCGATTACGGGGCAGTGGCAGCAGTTATCAGACCAGCGCTAATCAGAAGTGAAGTTTTCGATGTTGGAGTAGAGGTAGCAAACGGTCTGGTTCGCGGAATGACCGTTGTCGATCGCAGACCTCGATTAGAACTTGCAATCGAACCTAGACGAATTCCAGACGGAGCTAAAGTAAATGTGGTTCTAGATTTAGATGCAGAGAAATTTAGAGAGCTCTGGTTTAAAACTGTAGATCCTGGGTGGAGTTAAATACCAACGGTATGCCAGATGGTTTTGGCTTCCATAAATGCCAAAATTCTCGCTGGATTTTTAATTTTTGCGAAAGAGGAAATTCGCTTCAAATTCTCAGCACCAGCAACTTTTAACTCTCCAGTTTTCTTAGCGCCAGTGATATCCATTCCATCAATATCCATATGTGAAGCCATCCAAGGTGCTAGTTCAGATACGCTGCCAGTTAAAATGTTGACGACTCCAGCTGGTAAATCACTAGTTGCAAGGACCTCTGCAAAGCTCATGGCAGGGATTGCTAATCCATCTGGCGCCACAATTACTGCGGTATTGCCACTTACGATTACTGACATTAAGGAATCAATAAATTCCAAGAAGTTTGGCTTAGAAATTATGCCAACGGTGCCGAGCGCCTCAGGGGTAGTGAAGTTATAGAACGGCCCAGATACGGGATTAGTGACTCCATCGAGAGATGCCAATTTATCGCTCCAACCGGCGTACCAAACGATTAAATCAATCGCTTCAGTTACTTTGCTTTTATCTGAAACTGCCTTTAACTCGAGCTCGAATTGTTCGCGTCTACCTTCTAGCATCTCTGCAATTCGATAGAGGATTTGGCCACGTAAATATGCAGTTGAACCGTTCCACTTTGGAAATGCTGCACGTGCGGCAGTAACGCTATCTCGTAAATCTTTACGTGAGGCAAGCGCTGGATTAGCGATGAATTGCCCCTTTGAATTCTTTACTTCGTAAACCCGACCAGATTCAGATCTTGGGAATGCGCCATTTATATATAACTTATAAGTTTTTTTGACGTCGATTCGAGACATTATTTTCCACCTACCGATGCCTTGAGATAACTTGCAAGTCCGTGGCGACCACCTTCGCGACCCCAACCAGATTCTTTATATCCACCAAATGGTGAAGCTGGATCGAACTTATTGAAGGTATTTGCCCAAATGACGCCTGCACGTAACTGTGCAGCTGCCCAAAGAACTTTAGATCCCTTCTCACTCCAGATTCCTGCGGAGAGACCATAAGGAGTGTTATTTGCTTTTTCAATCGCTTCTTGTGGTGTACGAAAGGTAAGCACAGAGAGAACTGGCCCAAAGATCTCTTCACGTGCAATGCGATGAGCTTGAGTAACTCCGGTAAACAGAGTTGGCGCAAACCAGAAACCATTTTGTGGCAGATTACATTTTGGAGACCAGATCTCGCCACCTTCAGCACTACCGACGACTGCAAGTTCTTTGATCTTCTCTAACTGTGCCTTGGAATTAATCGCTCCTAGGTCGGTATTTTTATCTAACGGGTCACCTACTCGAATCTTCTCCATGCGATTCTGTAATTTCTTAATTATCTCTTCAGCAATATTCTCTTGAACCAATAAGCGAGAACCTGCACAGCAGACATGGCCTTGATTAAAGAAGATTCCGTTGATTATTCCCTCTACTGCTTGATCAATTGCGGCATCTTCGAAGACGATATTTGCACCCTTGCCACCGAGCTCTAAGGTTGCCACCTTCTTGGTATCTGCAATTGCTCTAGCGATTGATTTACCAACTTCAGTTGAACCTGTGAATGCGACCTTTGCGATACCAGGATGGTTAACGAGCGCTGCACCAGTCTCTCCAGCACCAGTCACAATATTTACCACTCCTGCAGGTAGCTCTGCCTGTTGGCAAACTTCCGCAAATAAGAGCGCAGTAAGTGGTGTGGTCTCAGCCGGCTTTAACACCACGGTATTTCCAGCAGCCAGGGCCGGAGCTACTTTCCATGCCAACATCAATAGCGGAAAGTTCCAGGGAATTATCTGTCCAACGACTCCGTAAGCCTTAGGTGATTTTCCAAGTCCTGCATAATCTAATTTATCGGCCCAACCAGCATGATAGAAAAAGTGTGCAGCAACCAAAGGAATATCGGTATCACGAGTCTCGCGAATTGGTTTTCCGTTATCTAAAGTTTCAAGCACTGCAAACTCTCGGGCGCGCTCTTGCATAATTCTTGCGATGCGATAGAGATATTTTCCACGTTCTGCGCCAGATAATTTAGACCAGACTTTTGTGTATGCATTCTGTGCTGCCTGAACCGCTTTATCTATATCGCTTTGGTCACCTGCTGCTATTTGAGACAAAATCTCTTCGGTAGCTGGATTGATAGTCGCAAAGTGTTTCTTGCCTTTAACCATCTTTCCATTTATGAAATGTCCATACTCCTTATCGATTTTTACTATCGATTTGGATTCAGGGGCAGGTGCATATTCAAATGACATAATTAGTCGACCGTAACATAGTTAGGGCTAGCGTAGTAGCCATCGGATAGTTTCATACGTTGCATCAATAGATCATTTAAAAGCGCACTTGCCCCTATGCGGAAATATTTATTGTTTAACCACTCTGGACCAGCTACCTCATTTACCAATACCAACTGCTTGATGGCATCCTTAGTGGTACGGATTCCGCCAGCTGGTTTGACCCCAACTTGATGGCCAGTTAACGCTTTAAAATCACGAACCGCTTCGAGCATCACCATCACAACAGGCGGAGTAGCAGCAGGGGTTACTTTGCCAGTGGAAGTTTTGATGAAATCGCCACCAGCCAACATCGCCAAATATGAAGCTTTGCGGACATTGTCATAGGTGACTAACTCTCCAGTTTCAAAGATAACTTTTAGATGGGCTTTTTCGCTACAGATCGCTTTTATCTGGACGATCTCATCAAAGACCTCACCTAAGCGACCAGATAGAAAAGCGCCACGATCAATCACCATATCAATTTCGGTAGCACCATCATCAATTGCATCTTGAGTATCGCGTAATTTAACTGCCATCGAAGCTCGACCAGATGGAAATGCAGTTGAAACTGCAGCAACCGGTAGCGCCTCTCCACCAATCAAATCAAGATGGTTTCTAGCAACTTTCACCATGTCGTTGTAAACACATACTGCACCAACACTAGGAACCGATGCATCGCTTGGATCTGGCCGCACCGCTTTTGTGCAAAGAGCCTTTACCTTTCCAGGGGTATCTGCGCCTTCTAAAGTTGTTAGATCAACCATGGAGATTGCAGTTTCGATCGCCCATTTCTTGCTGGTGGTCTTAATGCTTCGAGTGCCAAGGGTGGCAGCTCGCGCCTCAGCTCCAACTTGATCAACTGGAGAGAGATTCTTTAAAAATGACTTTAATGAATTTTCGCTGCCATCAACTAATCCAAAGAAGGTGTTATTCATGATCTATTGCAACAACTCTTTTAAAGGTCCACGTAACTTATTCAAAATCTCGTTAGCTTTCGCTTCGTCTTCGCTGATTACTTCGATATAGCACTTTAACTTTGGTTCGGTTCCTGAAGGTCTTACGATCACTCGGATATCTCCAAGCCAAATCCTAAGGCCATCAGTCGGTGGTAGCGCGCCTGACGGTTTTGCTAAATCATCGATCTGGGTGACTTTAAATCCGGCTATTTCTGATGGGGGACTGGTGCGAAACTTCTCTAAAACTGCTCCCACTAATTTGATGTTCTCTACGCGTATTGAAATCTGTTCGGTTGCATGAAACCCAATCATCTTCCAAATTTCTTGTAAGCGATCATGGATTGTTTGGCCATTGGCTGCCAATTCACTTGCTAGTTGCGCTAGCGCCATTGCCGCGCTGATGCCATCTTTATCTGAAACGGTCTTAGAATCTACGCAGTAACCAATCGCCTCTTCATAAGCAAAGGCCATATTTGGTATCTGTGCCAGGTACTTAAAGCCCGTTAGGGTCTCTTGAAACGAACGTCCGTAATGTTTAGCAATCTTGCTAAGCCCCGAAGATGAAACGATTGAGTTTCCGTAATTGCCATCATTTGTACGCGCAATCCAATCGCCAAGGAGGATTCCTAGCTCATCACCTCGAAGCATTCGCCAACCACTCTTTGGATCATTTATTGCTGCGGCGCATCTATCAGCATCTGGATCGTTGGCAATTACCAAATCTGCATTAACAGCTTTGGCCTTTGCCAAACTCAAATCGATCGCACCTGGTTCCTCTGGGTTTGGAAAGGCCACTGTTGGAAAGTCGGGATCTGGTTGGCACTGCTCATCAACGAGAATCAAAGGTTGGAATCCAGCACGTTTGAAAACAGATTGAGCAGTCTCAGTGCCGACTCCGTGCATTGCAGTGTAGACAATCTTTAAGGTTCCGGGGCTTTTGCCGATTTTCGCGGTGCGCTCGACATAACTTTCAAAGACTTCGTCATCTAGTTGTCGCCAAACATTGCTGCGTGGTTGTGCTTTTAACGAAGTAATCTTGTCGATCTCTGCCGAAATTAATTTGTCAGTAGGGGTAATGATTTGGGAACCTTGATATTTAATTCCATCTACATCTGCATTTAGATAGACCTTGTAGCCGTTATCCATCGGAGGGTTGTGGCTGGCAGTTACCATGATGCCGACATGCGCACCCAATTTCTTTACCGCATATGCCAAGACTGGGGTAGGCAAGGGCCTAGGCAGAACGCTTACCTGAATTCCAGCACCACTTAAGATCTCTGCGCTCTCTTTGGTGAAATCCTCTGAACCATATCTAGCATCTCTGCCTATAACTACAGAAGTTAAGTTTCGCGCTTTCATGTATGCAGCGATTGCGGCAGCGGTTCTACCAACTACAGCACGATTCATTCCCGAAGGGCCTGGGGCAATCGGCCCACGTAAGCCCGCTGTTCCAAAAGTTAAAAAGCCGTTAAATAACTTATCGAGTTCTGCAGTTTCATTTTGATCGAGTAATTGTTGAAGTTTTGCAGCAGTCTTGGGATCTGGATCGTCTGCAATCCAATTTTCTACCTCGGCTCGATTCACAAACCTACTTTATTACTAATCTAAAATTTCGCACAGCGCGGTACCGCTTGCGACAGTCTCACCGATTTCAACAACGATTCCAGAGATTTTTCCAGATTTATGTGCAGTTAAAGGCTGTTCCATCTTCATAGCTTCAAGCACAAAGAGCAGTTGACCTTTCTCAACTGTTTCACCATCTTTAACTGAGATCTTGACTACTGTGCCCTGCATTGGAGCTAACAAGCCATCACCTGCAGCGCCACCTGATGCGCCTTTACGAGCGCGATGTCTTTTATGAACTGGCTCTGGGGCGTGCACCAAAACTTCAAATCTATGGCCATTGATCTCCGTGATTAGGTGCTCTGGTGCTGCATGGCTTTGTACAACAGGGGCACTGGCACGATATTCGGAGATCTCATTTACAAATTCATTTTCGATATAACTTGTGTAAACCTTAAAGTTCTTAGTGAAATTCTGATCTTCCAAAATCGCTCGGTGAAAAGGAAGCACAGTCGCTAGACCTTCGATTTTAAATTCATGTAATGCGCGTCGAGACCTTTCAATCGCCTCTTCACGAGTTGCGCCAGTAACGATTAGTTTTGCAAGAAGCGAATCGAAATTTCCACCAATTGAGTCATCTTTTCTAAAACCAGCATCTATACGCACCCCAGGGCCTGTTGGTAGCTGCCACTCCGTGATCTGACCTGGGGCTGGTAGGAAATTACGTCCCGGATCTTCGCCATTGATTCGAAACTCAATGGAATGACCTTTAATTATCGGATCACTAAAGCCAAGTGCTTCACCCTCTGCAATTCGAAATTGTTGTCTAACAAGATCAATACCAGTGACCTCTTCAGAAACTGGGTGTTCTACCTGCAAACGGGTATTCACCTCAAGGAAGGAGATGGTGCCATCTGATCCCACTAAGAATTCACAAGTGCCGGCTCCGATGTAGCCAGCTTCTTTCATAATCGCTTTGCTTGAGAGATAAAGTTGCTCATTCTGTTCAGCGCTTAAAAATGGTGCAGGGGCTTCCTCAACTAATTTTTGATGTCGACGTTGCAGAGAGCAATCTCTGGTTGAAACCACAACCGCATTGCCATGTTTATCAACTAAAACCTGAGTCTCCACGTGTCTTGGTTTATCTAGATAGCGCTCGACAAAACATTCTCCACGACCAAAACCTGCAATCGCTTCACGCACTGCTGAGGCATATAACTCAGGGATCTCATCTAAGGTGCGAGCAACTTTTAATCCACGACCCCCGCCACCATGTGCTGCCTTTATGGCAACAGGAAGGCCATGTGCTTTGGCAAATTCGATAACTTCGTCATGTGTTGAGACGGGATCCTTAGTGCCCGCGACCAAAGGTGCGCCCACTTTTGCGGCGATTTTTCGCGCTGAGACTTTGTCGCCAAGTGCGCGAATGGCGTTAGGTGGTGGGCCGATCCAGATCAAGCCTGCATTAATAACTGCCTCAGCAAAATCTGCGTTCTCCGATAGAAAACCGTAACCAGGATGAATTGCATCTGCGCCAGATTCTTTTGCAACCTTTATTAACTTCTCAATATTTAGGTAAGTCTGCGCTGCAGTTAATCCGCGCAGTGAAAAAGCGGCATCAGCCATCGAGGCATGAAGAGAATTGCGATCTTCGTCTGAATAAACTGCCACCGATTGCAGTCCATGATCTTTGCAAGCTCGAATGATTCGAACTGCAATCTCACCACGATTTGCAATCAGGACTTTCTTCATTTGACACCAAACTTCTTTACTACCGGCCATGAATAGCCTAAGTGCGCAAAGCTCTTTCGAAGATAGGTCATGGAAACCCCTACTACATTTGTGTAATCACCATCAATTGCTCGAATTAGTGGGGAACTAAATCCATCAAGGGTAAAACCACCAGCAACTTTTAGAGGCTCGCCAGTTGCGACGTAATCTGCAATCAACTCGTCATCTAGCTCTTCAAAAGTTACCGCTGTCGTAACGCGATCTGCCAATTCGCGCCCCTGCTTAGTGTCGATTATGCAGTGACCAGTATGTAAAAGTCCGGTCTTTCCACTTAAGCGTTTGGCTCTCTCAATTGCAATTTTAGCGGTCGCTGGCTTTCCAAAGGATTCTCCTTCAAACTCAAAAGTTGAGTCGCAAGCAATGATCAGAGCATTGTCATTTACTATCTCTCTGACGGTGTGCGCCTTGGTGATGGCTAGAGCAATCACCATATCTTTAGGCGACATGGAATTGAAATGCTCAGTCTCTTCATCAACATTGCTAATAATTACTTCGGGGTTTAAACCAGCACCTTCAAGCAAACGCTTACGCGAAGGTGATTGCGAGGCCAGTATTAAACGCATTAAAAATTACGTCCTGCCCCAAATTTGATTGATTGTGGCATTGCTGCTCGCATGATTGGTTGGGCCCAATTGCTGCGCTTAATGGTTGGAGTTTTTTCAACGCGCTTATGTTGCTTGACTACCTCTTTGAGGATCTCCAATTCACTTTCATTTGGAACCCCACTGATAATTGTGAATTTAGGTGTCATAGTGGGATATTTCCATGTTTCTTGGGCGGTAAGGAATCTCTCTTAGTTTTCAAGGTTCTTAGGACTTTAGTTATGTATTCACGACTTTGATTTGGCTCGATGACTGCATCGACAATTCCACGCTCAGCTGCGTTATATGGATTAGCAAGTGATTCGTTGTATTCGGCGACTAGTTTTGCTCTAAGTGCTTCTGGATCTTTAGCCTCGGCAAGTTCCTTTCGATACAGGATATTTACAGCGCCTTGCGCACCCATAACTGCAATCTCTGAGGTTGGCCAAGCAAAGACCACGTCGCCACCAATTTGTTTAGAACCCATCACGATATAAGCACCACCATAAGCTTTGCGAGTTACCAAGGTAACTAATGGAACTGTGGCTTCTGCATATGCGTAAAGTAATTTCGCGCCACGTCTGATGATGCCATCCCACTCTTGCTCTGTTCCGGGTAAAAAGCCAGGCACATCAACCAAAGTCACGATAGGGATATTGAAGGAGTCACAGAACCTCAAGAACCTTGCAGCTTTCTCAGAGGAATCTATATCTAAAGTTCCTGCTAATTGCTGCGGTTGGTTTGCGATAATTCCGACAGTTTCACCTTCAATGCGACCATAACCAACGATGATATTTGGCGCGAAGTTTGCATGAATCTCTAAGAATTCACCTTCATCTAAGATCGCATGAATCACAGTCTTCATGTCATAAGGCTGATTAGGAGAATCTGGAATTAGAGTATCTAGAGCGCTATCAGTTGCTTTGCGCGCCAAAGTTTCGGTAGCTGGTAAATGTGGTGCGCCATCCATGTTGTTACTTGGTAAATAAGAAAGCAAAGCCTTTACGTAATCAATAGCATCTTCTTCAGACTCTGCTAAATAATGAGCATTACCAGTCTTGGAAGCATGAGTGTGAGCACCACCGAGTTCTTCCATCCCGACCTCTTCGCCGGTAACTGTTTTGATTACATCTGGTCCGGTTATGAACATATAAGACTTTTCGTTGACCATAACTGTGAAATCTGTGAGCGCAGGAGAGTATGCAGCGCCACCAGCACATGGACCAAGAATCAAAGTGATCTGTGGAATCACGCCAGATGCGCGAGTATTTAATCTGAAGATATGGCCATACCCGCCAAGTGCTTGCACACCTTCCTGAATACGAGCGCCGCCGGAATCATTAATTCCAATTAACGGAATTCCATTCTTCAATGCAAATTCCATGATCTTGCGAATCTTCTCAGCCATTACTTCGCCAAGTGAGCCGCCAAAAATGGTGAAATCTTGTGAGTACACCGCAACGCTTCTGCCATCAATAGTTCCGAAACCAATTACAACTCCATCACCATATGGACGATATTTCTCCATGCCAAATGCGTAAGAGCGATGGCGGGCGAATTCATCCATCTCTTGGAAAGAACCGTCATCAAGTAGAAGCGCAATGCGTTCCCGGGCGGTCAGTTTGCCTTTGGCATGTTGCTTAGTAACGGCAGCTTCAGAGGCGGAGTGCACAGCTTCATCCAGCCTTGCGCGTAAATCCTCAATCTTTCCCGCGGTAGTTTTCAGATTCTTGCTCATAGCCCTACCGTACCTGCTGTGGGTATCGATGGTCTAAATTCAGCAGCAATTAATTCTAAAGTTTCTCAATACTGGTCAGTAATTATTGTCGAAGAAACCACATCAACCCAGAGTGAATTAGCTGCAAATTTCTCACCAGGCAAAGTTTTGGTTGCGGAATATCAAAGTTCTGGTCGTGGCAGATTAGATCGAAAATTTGAAGTTCCACCTAGAAATGGTTTGACCTTCTCAATCGCTTTAACTTCAAATTTTTGGAGAGCAAATCAAACTTGGATTCCGTTGGTGACTGGATCGGTAGTTGCACAAGCAATTAATAAATATGCCAAACGCAATCTAGTGAAAGTTAAGTGGCCAAATGATTTAATAATTGGCGATTTAAAATTAGGTGGAATCCTAAGTGAATCAAGAGAGGCGGGATTCATCGTCGGCATCGGAATTAATATCTTTCAATCTTCCGCAGAGTTGCCAATCGAAAATGCAACTTCACTTTCTATGTATTTAGAAGTAAATAGAGAAGCGCTTCTGATTGAGATTTTAAGCCAACTAGGCGTTATTTTTTCTGGCTCTGATTCCATTTCGGCGAAAGATTTTTTGGATTTGAAGAATGAGTATCGAAATCTGTGTGAAACTCTTGGCAAGCATGTATCGGTAACTTTACCTGGAAGTGAAACCTTGGAAGATCTCGCAATTGCGATATCAGAGGATGGATCGCTGCTGCTAAAGACTCGCGAAATTAGGGTCGCCGATATAGTCCATTTAAGATGAGCCCGTGAATCAATTACCAAAATCCTCTAGAACACCTCGAGTAGGTGTAATTGGCTCCGGTCAGTTGGCTCAGATGATGCTCGCACCTGCAGCAGCGCTTGGAATTGATCTAATTACCCTGGCTAACTCATCGGAAGATTCTGCGGCTCAAAGTTCGCCTCACGTAATCGGTGACTTTCGCGATCTCGATGTGGTCCGGCAATTTGCGAAGAGTTGTGATCTAGTCACATTCGAGCATGAATTGATTCCCATCTCGATAATTCGCACTTTAGAGAACGAAGGAATCAAATTTCAACCAAACTCAAACTCTTTTCAATACTCGCAAGATAAAGCCTTAATGCGTGAGAAGTTGGCGCATCTTCCAAATCCAAAGTGGCAGGTTGTAACTGAGGCGATTGATTGGAGCTATCCAGCAATCGCTAAATCAATCTCAGGGGGTTACGACGGACGAGGAGTTTGGAAGGTCAATTCAAAACTAGAACTTGCAGAGCTATTAAAAGAGGTGCCAACTTTGCTGTTGGAGGAGTTGATTGAATTTGATTTTGAGATTGCAGTTATGGTTGCAAGATCTGCACATGGTCAAGCTGCTACTTGGTCGCCAACTCGAACTGTGCAACGTGATGGAATTTGTATTGAAACAGTGACCCCGGTTCCAGAGTTTAATGAAGCGCAAGCAGAGAGAGCGCAGGCCCTTGCTTTACAAATCGCAGATGAGATCAAGTTAGTTGGCGTCATGGCTGTAGAGATGTTCGTCAAAGGCGATCAACTTTTCATAAATGAATTAGCGCTTCGTCCGCATAATTCAGGACATTGGACCATCGAAGGCTCTGTCACCAGCCAATTCGAGCAACATCTAAGGGCGGTCTTAGATTTGCCGCTTGGAGATACGACTCTTACTTCAAAGTGGGCCGTGATGGGAAATATCTTGGGCGGTTCAAAGTCCGACATGTATAGACCATATCTACATCTAATGGCGAGAACGCCAGCGCTTAAATTTCATTACTATCGAAAGGAAGTTCGACCTGGACGAAAGCTTGGGCATGTGACAATCACTGGAACGAACCTCTTAGAATTGCGCCAAGAGGTAGATCACGCACTTGCGTATTTGAGCGGAGAGATAGATGAGTGATGTAGCAATCATTATGGGCTCAGATTCAGATTGGCCGACATTACAAAGTGCAGCCGAAGTTTTAGATGAATACGGAATCTCATACACCGCAGAGGTGATCTCCGCACATCGCATGCCAGATGAGATGGCCGATTTTGCAAAGAGCGCTGCGGGAAATGGTTACAAAGTAATAATTGCAGGTGCTGGTGGTGCAGCTCATTTACCTGGAATGGTGGCATCGATGACTGCGTTACCCGTAATTGGCGTACCAGTTCCGCTAGCGCATTTAGATGGGATGGACTCCCTGCTCTCAATTGTGCAGATGCCAGCCGGTGTTCCAGTTGCCACAGTTGGAATTGGAAACGCTAAAAATGCAGGGATCTTGGCTGCAAAGATTTTGGCAGTTTCAGATAAAGATTTACTTGCAAAAGTTGAAAGCGCCATGCAGAAACTAAATCAGGAAGCAAAGGCAAAAGGCGCTGCGTTAAATGCTAAGCGCTCACAGAGAACTGGTTTTTAAGAGACTCTAGCGCTTTCGATACTCGATAGCCGGGCAGCGATCCATGATCGCAAGCAATCCTGCAGCTTCCGCTCTAGCCACCGCAGCCTCATCAATCACATCAAGTTGCAACCAGACAGCTTTTGCGCCAATTGCAATCGCTTCATCAACTACGGCGCCGACAAGTTTTGAATTTACGAAGCAATCAACCACATCCACTTGAAATGGAATCTCACTTAGAGTTTTGTATCCAACCTCGCCATGAACTACCTCTGCCCTTGGATAAACCGGGACGATCTTGTGACCTTTATCTTGGAGTAGTTTGGAGACTCCGTACGCTGCGCGATCGGGGTTATTACCAAGCCCGACGATAGCCCAAGTTTTCATCGCCAAGACCTGATCGATTTTGGAATCTAAATTCTCGGCCATATTTTCGCTCTACAACTTATGATCTGCCGAGCGCATGAAATTGCCAGCCAGCTTGGCGCCACTTATCTCGATCAAGAGCATTTCGACCATCCAAAATCTTGGTCTGTTTAACAAGTGGTTTAAGTGAATTTGGATCAAGCTCCCGATATACCTTCCACTCAGTTAAGTGGAGGATCAAGTCAGCGCCTTGTACGCAATCCTCAATCTTTTCGGCGAATTTAAGGTTTGGAAAGCGCTTCTTTGCAGGCTCGATCGCCTTTGGATCATGCACGACCACATCAGCGCCAGCAGCGTGAATTTGCGCAGCAATATCGAGCGCTGGCGAATCACGAACATCATCGCTATCAGGTTTAAATGCCGCACCTAAAACTGCGATCTTGAATGATTTAAGGTCCATATTATTTGAGCCCGATAATTCGGTACGCACCAAATCAATCACTCGTTGTC
>JACCED010671728.1_pt1 | contig 26120 bp, 23 predicted proteins | sample 7455021 | NCBI WGS metagenome assembly JACCED01 (sample SAMN15323456, study PRJNA562643) | freshwater metagenome | isolation source: river surface water | place: USA:Blue River Watershed | collected 2017-08-19 | reverse complement strand
CGCAAACCACAAGACCTTCAAAAAATGAACAGACTATTAAATATACTGGCAAACAAGCAGCTGCAAAAAATCGTGTTTCTGCTACTCTTAGTGAGCGCCGCAATCGTGCTTTGGAATAGCAACAAAAGATTGCAGCGAGAGAATGCTCGAATCAATTCCAATTTGGAGGCTATTACGAAATCGATCTATTATGTAAGAACGCAAAACGGAAAGCTTGCTGCTCAGACAGATGTGCTATTGCTGCACACGAATGAGTTGAAGAAACTGTTTCCGATAGAGGCAAAGTCTATTGATGATTTGGGTGTGAAAATTGGTCGAGCTACTCAATTGAGCACTACCATCATTGAATCGCAGAAAAACATTGTCACGCTTGTCAGGGATAGCATTGTCCATGATACAGTTCGCGTAAAGGTGTTTTCATATCAAGACCATTGGTATCAAATAACTGGAATAAGTGATGGCCGTTCGCAGAAATTACAAATTCACAGTACCGATACGCTCACACAAGTTGTTTTCAAAGGTGAAAGAGAAAAGCCTTGGCTTTGGATATTCTCACCCAGAAAGCTTCAGCAAAGAGTTAGTGTGTCCAACCCAAATGCAACAATTAAGTACAGCAGTTTAATTCAAATACAAAAGCCATGAACAAGATATTTATAGGTGCTGTGGCACTGGCATTTCTCGCATTGGTAAAAGAGGATGAGACAAAGAAGGATGACAATCCTGATGTTACACCTGCGCAAAAGGCAGATCGAATAATCACATTTTATAAGGCGTAATTATGGCAGCACTATCAGTTCCAATTCCAATGACCCCAAGGGGATTTTATTCAGGTACAGCTCAAGTTCAAAACAAGGCGAAGCTGACTGAAATTGGCAAAAAGTATTTCAGAGAAATTAAGCAAGCCGAGACATTGACCAAGGTTCCTGGTGCTTTGATACTATCGGTGATATTTACCGAGAGTGCTGGCAATCCAAATGTTGTAAGCTATGTGGGCGCTGCTGGATTGATGCAAGTGATGCCGCAAACTGCAAATGATGTAATCTACTTTGAAAACAAATCAGGCAGGCTTACTCCAGGGGAATTGGCAATTCTTAAGAAATATTTAGGAACACGCATCAATGGTCCGCTGAAACAAAAGTATTTGTCCCACAAAATCAAAGAAAACAACTTCTCAGGGAATGTGGTGGAGAGAGCCGATATGCTAAAACCTGAGTTCAATATTTTGATTGGTGCAATGTATTTAGGACTGTTGATTGACCAACATCGGGAGGCATCAGGGCTTAGACTAGATAAAGCATTACTCAGATATGCACAAGGCTATTTCTTCAAACCAGCTCCGGGAAATGTTGAGCAAGTGTTAGATCATGTGAAAGGAAAAAGCACAGAGGCATACTCGTATGTATTGAAAGTATTAGGCAAAAACGGCCTATTAGAAACCCAAGCAGTATAATGAATCAGTTTGAGCTTAATAACCAAATCGAACTTTTGATCCATAGAAAGGATAAAGCAAAGCAAGATTATTCAGAAAAGGATAAGCAGCTTATTGCGCAATACGAAGGTTCAGGAGGGCAGGGTTCAAAAGGAGCTACTGGCGAAGGGTTGTTGTATGAATTTTTTACGCCCTATTATGTCTGTGAACTGATGTGGAAACTAGCCTACAGATATGGATTTAAAGCAACTGGAACAGTGCTAGAGCCTAGCGTTGGAACTGGCAAATTGTTAAAAGACGCTCCCAATAAATCTAAATGTTACGGCTTTGAAATCAATCCAATTTCTAAGCGCATTACAGAGATTTTATACCCCGAAGCTAAAATTTACGATGGCTACTTTGAAACGGCTTTCTTGCAAGAACCACGTTTTACATCGCGATTGAAAGACAAATTAACCTGGCTAAATGGATATCCATTTTCATTGGTGATTGGCAATCCGCCATATGGTAAGTATAAAAACAAGTACAGTAGCTACTTCGCAAAGCCCAAAATGCATCAAATAGAACTATTTTTTATGTACCAAGGCTTACAGTTATTGAAGCCTGGTGGATTGATGGTGTATTTGACGGGAAGCAATTTCTTAAGAAATGGAATTACCTATCAAAGTGAAAAACTAGAAATGGAAAAAATAGCCGACATACTCGATGCATATCGCCTACCTCCAGTATTCAAATTTTCAAAAGTACCCACCGACATCATTGTTTTAAAACGCAAATAATCATGAAATACAATCAGCCTCGCATTCAGCCCCAAATGGTATTCGATAAATCATCATTCAGTGATTTAGAAAATCAGATTGATGAGCTGGATGCAGAATTCAAAATCCGCGAAATAGAGGTCACCTTCAACAAAGAGGCATACTTCTTTGGTCAAGTCACCAGTTCCAACGATGTATACAATTTTCTAAAAAGTCAGATTTTAAAAGGCATTGAAATTCAGGAACATTTCATTGCACTTTACCTGAATCAAGCCAATAAAATTATCGGCTATTATCACCATTCAACAGGAACGATTAATGCCACGATGGTGGATGTAGAGATTGTTGTGGCCGTTGCTTTAAAAACACTTGCAAAGTCCGTGATTATATCACACAATCACCCCAGCGGTAACCTCCAACCCTCGGAGGCCGATAGGCAGCTGACAAGAAGAATCAAGGAGTCTCTAAAATTGTTTGATGTGATGTTGATAGATCACATCATCGTGACCAAGGGTGGCTACTACTCCTTCGCTGAAAGAAGTGAAAGTTCACTCAAAGGCGCCGCTTCCAAGTCCAATCCATTGGAGTTGAAACTCAGGGAAGAAATCCTAAAGCAACTTAAAAAAGTAACCCAAGCCAATGCGCCGAATTTATATCAGATGATGCAATCACCACAAGGATATGAGCAGGTTGAGCAAATGGTAATAATCAAAGTGCTGCACGATCAAATGGTTCCTGCCGCGGTGATTCCCTTATTAGAAACCGAACTAGAAATGGTGTAATGGATGTTACGAGCCCTATATATCTCCGTGCCCGAATAGACATGATTCGCGATGTGCTTTCAAAGGCTGATGCAAAGGACTTTCATGTAGCACTGCTTCGCAATGGTGTATTCCCCAAGAATAGAGATGAAAAAGGACTAGTTGAAATTTATGCCAAACAAAAGGATTATTCCAATGAGCTATTGAGCTTTGCAGAACTGTGCACTTTTAACACTTGGTTTGAACTACATCCTGAAAAAGTATGTGGCGAAGAAGAAATAACTACCAGTCGCGAATTTCCGCTGACAATCAAAGGCGACAAGACCTGGATTATGAATACCATCGGTCATGCGCTTGGGGATTTTAATTTAATACTGGATTTACCAGGAGACTGGTTTATCGACTATCACGACCCTGAATACGAAGACTTTGCGGTTGATTATAGATGCGGAATCTATAAGATTCAAATCTTCGCTCATGGTGTTGGATACAATTTTCAAATACAAAATGAAGACATCTTACTGGAAAACATTAATTATCGAGAAATCAAAGATGCTAATGCACATGCTTTACGATTTATGCAATCGAATCCATTGGCTAGCGCAGATGTTTCGGTTTTAGAAATTGAGGCATTGGCGCTCGAATACGAACTACAATTAAATAGGCTATGAGTTACTTATCAGGCATACAAAACATAAATAAATTGGGCACATTGAACCCATATACCTCCACCAAAGTGAGAGGCAATGCAACTATCATTGAGCGCATTGTAAAACAAGCAGGAGAACTTCAAGGACTTGGCGATACTGAAGGGAAGAAGATTCCATTTTCGGATGTGGTGGCTAAATACAACAAAGGCATCACAGAGCCTGAAATAAAGGCTTGGGTTTGGTATAAGCGCAGAATGGGAGTTCCCATGAGTGGTTGGCAAACCTATTACCTAAAAGGAAATGGCAAGGTGTTGGAGGAACAACTCTTTGACCTAGTAAAAGCTGGAGCATTGTTTTACCATGCAGGGGAGCTAATGCCTTTTCCAATTTACACCTACGGTAACATGTATGACCGATTGGTGCAATTGGAAAAAGATAAGGATGATATTGAAAAACATTTTGGCCAAGGAATTTGGGATTTGCATAAGCAAGCCATTGAAAAAGCAAAGCCCGAACTATTGACGGTCGAAAATCCCGATGAAAAAGAACGTCCAATTATAACGGCTATTTCTGATTTTGCGGTGGATCCGAATTTGTTTTACGTAACCAGTGTTCGCGAAGAATACATGGATTTAGAAAATGCTGAAGAACTTAAAAAAGTAAACGGCAAAATAGAACGAAAAAAGGACCGTGAGAAAATCCGCATCCGTTTTGACGGAGAAGCAAAGTATACTTTGCAGCATGTATTTGTAAAATGGCTGTTTACGCTAAACGCGGATACCGACTTTGAAAAAAGCTCTGCTATAGATATTGCTGATTATTACCTTGCTAACCGTGCATTAAGAGATGATAAACTCTCCAAAGAGGAAAAAGCGGAGTTGAGGGCAAACGCGCGTATCGAAGGAGAAAAACTGTTCTCTAAATTCTTGCATGAAGTGCTAGCCTATGACGATCAACACAAACTCAATTATTCCTGGAATAGAATGTACAATGGTCAGTCAGATATCAACTATTCCAAAGTGCCTATTGGGTTTGAGTGTTCGGCTCGATTTAAGTCGGGGATATTGCAAATCACGGATATCCAGCGCGAGGGTGTTGCATTTATGGAGGCCATGGGATCAGGTATCAATGCCTTTGATGTGGGTGTGGGTAAAACCATGACCGCCATTGTGAACCTAGCGCACAACCTGTATTCAGGAAAATGTAAACGACCCATTGTAGTGGTTCCTAAACCTACTTACAAAAAGTGGATGAATGAAATCATTGGCTTTACGGATAAAAAAACGGGTGAGTTTGTTTCAGGTGTATTATCTCATACAGGTATTACCGTAAATGATTGGTATAACCTAGGAACTGATATTGTAGGCAAGATTAACCTCAATGCTGCTGTGCCAGAACGCTCTATTACCATGGTTACTTACGAAGGTTTTAAACGCCTAGGCTTTGGTGATTCGGTATCCGATGAACTATTCACGGAGCTTGTAAATATCTTGGGTCAAAGCAAAGAGAAATCGAGCCGTGATAAAGAAATTGAATATCAAAAATTCAGAGAGATGATTGGCGTGGGGCTGAAAAACTCGATTGCCGACATTGATGTGTTGGGATTTGATTACGCGGTAATCGATGAGGCGCATCGCTGTAAAAATGTATTCTCTTCGGTAAAGAGCGATGACGATGGCAACAAGCGATATAACATTCAATCGGCAATCTCAGAAATCGGTCAAAAGGCATTTTTGATTCTTAGCTTTATTCAGCGCAAGTATGGCCGAAACACCATGCTGCTCACAGCGACACCGTTTTCAAATTCACCATTGGAGATTTATTCTATGCTTTCTCTTGTAGCGTATGATTCGCTGAGGGACAATGGCATTGTGAACCTAGATACCTTCTTTGATTTATTTGTACTACCAACCGTTGAATGGGCAGCCAATTACAAAGAAGAAATTGTAGAAAAGGAAGTGATCAAAAGCTTTACCAATAGAAGGATTTTGCAAAAGCTCATCTATAACCATATTTTATATAAAACAGGGGAGGAAGCAGGTGTGGTTCGTCCTAAAAAAATCAACCTACCGCTACTATATAGTTTTGAAAATGCCAAAGAGCGATTGCCTCAGGATAAGCAGGTATTGACTTACATCAACATGACCCCAAAGCAAAGGGAGAACCAAAATGGGATTGTAGCTATGGCAAAAAGTTCTACCCAAGGCAAGCTCGATATGGGCAATTTGTTTAGGGCACTGGCTTACAGTTTAGATAATGCCTTGTCTCCATTCTTGCTCAAAGGAACACCTGAAGACTACAAAGAGTTTGTTCAAGAAAGTCCAAAGATTGCCTATGTCATGGACTGCATCAAATCCGTTAAGGCATGGCATGAACAGCACCAAGAAACAGCCAGTGGCCAGGTGATTTATATGAACAGAGGTAAGATGTTTTTTCCGCTCATTAAAGAATACTTGGAAAAAGAAGTAGGGTATAAGCAGGGCATGATGTACGATAAGGTTAAGGTAGACGAAGTAGAAATCATATCCTCCGAAATCAACGACACCCGAAAAGAAACCATCAAAGAAGCATTCCTAGACGGAGTGGTGAAAATCATCATTGGAACTGCCACAATCCGCGAAGGGATTGACTTGCAAAAACGAGGAACTGTTATTTACAACTGTTACCCTGAATGGAATCCTACTGATATCCGACAGCTCGAAGGTCGCATTTGGAGACAAGGCAACCAGTTTCAATACGTTCGAATCGTAATGCCATTGGTACAGGATAGTATGGACGTTTTCGTGTTCCAAAAGCTGGAGGAAAAGACCTCACGCATCAATGATATTTGGTTTAGGGGCGACCGCGGAAACGTGCTTGATTTAGAAAGCATGGATCCCGAGGAGATAAAGCTTGCCCTGATTACAGATGTAGACCGATTGGTTCGGATGTTCTTTGACCAGGCTAAAGAGCAGCTAAACCGCGAATACAAAAAGATTGTACTGGCCATAGACATGCTCAAGCAAGTGCAAAGTGACATCAGAGACTATAAACTCTACCGTGAAAAGTCCATAGAAGCGATCCGGTATTTTTATACATCTTTACTTGCATCAAATTATTTTGATCAAATGCCTAAAGTGGCCGATGATGGTGAGGTGATAAACAAGCAAGCCAAAAAAGCCAAAGAGCTCAAAGAGGATATTGAAGCGGTATTGAACTCGGCTGACCAACAAGACAAGGACATTCTTGCTTTGGGAAGGAAATTGGAAAGTTCTTATCAAGTGCTGGGGATATACTTCTCGAACCGCTACTACCTGAATTATTTCAAGGAATATGTGAGCAAGGTGCGCAAAACCGAGCGTACACTCTTAAAACCCAAAGGTTATTCGTTGGCCAGTGACTTGAGTCCGGTTATGGCGCAGTATGAAGCTGATAAGCAAAACATCCTTGCACAAGCGGATAGTTACAAGGGCGATCAGAACTCTGCGAAATGGGCGGAACTCAGGCTTGAGATCCAAGCCAAAAAATCAACATTGCAAGTAGAAGGTAGAAGTGCTCAAAGCAGAGCTCAGGAGTTTCAGCGGTTGAATTATTTACTGGAATACCGTACAAATCTTGCTCCTTCCGCACCATCAGAAACAATTAATACAACTGAGCTAGAGCTAGAAGCCTTAGCCCTTGAAATAGAACTCGAACTCATAAATTTTTAAACCATGCTAAATACAAATAACTACTTCTCAAAAGTCGCCAATTTCAATTGGGATTCTTTACCTGAAGCCTTAGCCAAGGGACATAAACTCATCGAAGGTGCATCTCAAAACAACTGGGCTGCCTACAACTCAAATGAAAACATCAAGCGTGTGGTGGAGGCATTTTTTCTGAAGTTAAATGACTACTTGGAGAAAAATCCAACTACTCCAGCGCAAAAATCGATGCCATCCAAAGTGGTAACGGTGGAGCCGAAGACGGCTTCAGTAGCTAAGCCGGCATCAGTCCCCAAGAAAACTCCGGTGAAAAAGGCGGCAACTGAAAAAGAAGAATATAAATCACAAGGGGTTGAGCACATCGACACGGATGTGCAGTTCATCAAGCGCTATGCGGCAATGCATGGCAAAGTCAAAAGCCAAGCGCAAATTTTAACCTTGTTGCACAGTCTTCAAAAAGCCATCGTTGAGCGTAGGATAGGGAAGTTGTCTCCTTATGCCGAGGAAGTGGAAACGATGCAGCAGCAGTTGATTTCTTGTTATGAGAAAATGGGTGATATGGCAGAAATCAAGATTGACAGTAAGAGTTTGAAACGATACCTGGAAATCGCACACAGCCAAGAAGGCCTGTTGTCCGTTGCTTTACTCAAAGCATACATTGCCCTCAACGGCAAAAAAGATGTTAAGGATAAGGCGGAGAGACTCCTTCGTCGCATCAAAAAATCCGTTGACCAAGGAAAAATAACCAAGACCGATAAGTATGCCGACAAGTTGAACGAAGCCTATCAAACCCTAAAAAGCTACATCGACGGAGATACTGCGATGTTGAATATCAACAAGGCACAGCTCAACGGGCTGATGGGCCTTTTGGGAGAAGACCTGTTTGCTGAAAAAAAAAGCCTGAACGGCCATGATGAAGACAATGGAATGATTGTAAGTTCCGGCGAACTGCTGGCCATGGACTTTCAAACAATAGGCCTTAAGGGCAAGTACCGTGAATTGATTGGAGATCCAAGTGTTGGATTTACTGCCATGGTTTATGGACTTCCCAAGTCGGGTAAATCAACCATGTGTTTGGATTTTGCGAACTACCTGGCAAGCCATCATGGCAAGGTATTGTATTGCGCGATTGAAGAAGGGTTTGGGTATACATTAAAGGAAAAGATTGAACGATTGAAGGCGCAACACTCAAACCTCTACATTACCGACCGCGTCCCTGAAAACCTCAATGATTTCAACTTCGTTTTCATTGACAGTGTTTCTAAGGCCGGGATGGATGTGGATGCCATTGATCAACTCCGTAAAATGCAACCAGACACCTCCTTCATCTTTATCTATCACACCACCAAAGAAGGCAACTTCAAAGGCGTAAATGAACACGCCCATGAAGTAGATGTAATTATCCAGGTTGATAAAGGCAAAGCGACATCTACTGGTAGGTTTAATGCAGGGGGGAGTATGGAGATTTGAAAACAGTGATGAAAACGATAATTAATCAACGTTTGCATTGCCTCCTAAAAGTTCTTCGCAATAATTAAAAATCCCAACAAGTGTCTTTGTCATTGTTTCTTCATAAGTATTGAATTTATCGATAGTAATTTCTAATAATTCACCGATTATTTGATTTGTAGTTGAATTTTTTTGGAGATATTTATTATCAATAATTCCAGCATTATGGACAATCAGGTTTCGTGTAATTTCAAGATTGTAAAGAATAGGGTTGTCTATAAAAATTAATTTAGCCTTTTTCTTTTTTTGAAGATCTGTAAATGCTTTTTTGATACCTTGACAACTTGTGAAATCGTATTTTTCGCATAATATTTCTCCCAATTTGTTATTGATATTGAAGTTGTATTTACCAAGAAAATCAATTGAGATTGATTTTCCTGAAATTCCTGCTACTTCACTATTATCACCTTCTTTGAGAATATTATTCAAAAAAATATTTTGATGCCCGTTTAATAAGCATTTCCAAATTTCTTTTGTACTGGACTCAAATATCGTCCAAATATTGACGAGAGAATTTAAGGCCTGAACTCGAATTGCGTTCTCAATCAAAGGCACTTCTCTGAAGCTTTCAAGAAGCTTGATTGCATCGTTAGTAATATTCTGATTTTCCTTATTAAGTCTCATTTCTACCACTTGAAATAGTTTTGCTTTTTCCGATTCAAATACTGTGTCTAAGGAGATTTTTAAAGATTTAGATGCAGAGATAATATAATTTAATCTTTTATTTCTTCTGATACTTTCCATTAATAGGGCTTGAGGTAATGCGAGTCCTACAACAACATGACTCAAGTTGTCTAATGCGATTTTTGCAATTGTTTTCAATTCTTCATCTGCAAGTCTTTCATAGCATGATTCGACATCCTTAATGGATGTCATAGTTTGCCCGTAATTATATTTCATTAGTTTTAATTATTGAATTTAATATATTTCTAATTTGGTTAACATTGATGTCGCGAATTGGAAAATATTACGTCGATTATTTAATTTAATTTCGAACTGCATTTTGAAAGTTGTTTCTTTGTGATTGTGTAATGTTTTAGGTTGCCAATCACGTTTTGCAGCTAACCGAAACGGGCTATTTTGAGACGCCTAGCTTTCAACAAAGCACTAATCCATATAGTAGTACAAAGCTTTAAATAACCATCGAGCAGCCATTTTTTTATAGGTACTGTCTTTGTTTGAACAAAATTGTGCTATTTGTCATTTTTTGCATAACTTAAACCATGTCATATAACTACATGAAAATATCAATTCAGTGAAGATAAATGAAAAATAAAATGAAATGTAATTTGATAAATAGTGTTCGCCAAAATAATGAGAAGGTATTGATAATATAGAAACTATAGCAATGATCGAAATGGATTCAATTGGAGAAATCCTATGTTGATATAGCTTTCTATGTAAAGTGTATACTGTAATTGGAAAAACTAAAATAAATACACAAACTAGAATAAAAATCACATCAATTATGGGGTCGAAAATAAATCCTAATTGAAATAAGGAATTTTTTAAAATACATCGAAGTAATTCAAAATCAATATATTGACTTGAATTGTACCTCCAGTTATAACACCTGAAAGTATTAGAAATTAAAATTTGAAATACAATGAATAGAGGTGTTTTTATTGCAGAATGAATAATATGCTTCAAGGAATTTGAATTACTCATCATAATGCGAAGAAGAAAACTATATCCGTTGAGGTTTTTAGCATATCATTTGTTAAATAGTGCACTTCGGATTGTATTATGAATTTTTGTCCAATTCCAAGATTTCGATTTGATAGTCTCTGATAATCCGCATTAGTTAAATCAATCCAACCACTGGGTGTATGAAGTCTATTGGGTAACTCAGAATTTATTATATCATGCTTCCATGCCCCTAAATATTGTTCGCCTTCGAAATTGAACTGATCAATAAATCTAATTCCAACCTCTGTGATGTTTAAATAAAACTTATTCCATTCTGAATTCGCAAATTCCTGTTTTTTTACTTTTCCTTTTACATAAACTCTTAATGAAAACCTGCCAAAACTACCACCTAGATCATCCAAATCACCAAATTTAGATCCTATTACATATGAACGAATTAAATTCAACTTTTCAGGAGGTTCGTCAAAATTGAAATTCCCAAAGATATGATCTTCATAGTCAACTATTGTTTTCAAATATTTTATGGCTTTATCATATGCTTTTTGACAAGATTCTATATCAAAATCATATAGCAAATATGATGCACTTCCATCAAGAGAAAATTTAACAAGATTATTATATTCATTGATGGAGGCATATTTGGCTTTTTTGATATTTGCCTTCATTGTGATAATACTTTCTTTGGCTCTGTTATACTCAAAAGGGAAATCATAAGGAACTACAACAGTGTCTCCAAGTGCTTCTAGCCAATGTAGCTGGCAATATGCACTATACAGCCATCCAAGATTTGCCATGATTATTGGTAAGTCTAAAATCAATTTTTCTTGTTTTGTCAGGCTATTAAGTTGCGCAGTTGTCATTTTATTCTTTATTTTTTGATGTCTCACACGAAGATCAGAAATAGTTAATTTCTTACCATTGATTGAAAATGAGTTACCTGAAAATATATTCTCATTTGATTCATTGTCGTTAAAATTATCCAATTTAGAGTATTCATTTAAAATATCAAAGTCTTCTTTTTTCCAATTGTTATTTACGACTCCCTCAGGATAATATTCACCTTCTCTATCCCACGGATTTGCAAACATTTTGTTCATAATTATGTGGGATTTGAAGCTTGAAGACAGTGACAGCTGCTTTGAGGCACTTCACAACAATCGCCAAAAACCTTCTTATACATTGCTGCTCTCTCTGTAGGGTCTGTAATAGCGTTAATAATATCGATGCTTTGTTGTTTAATATCATTATTTAGCTGTGATTCAAGTACGGCATTGTCTTGAAGTCTTAAATTAAAGCAATCCAAAGCCTCGCCTTGTCCTAGTATTGAATCTACAATTACTGAATCAGTTGGTAAAACACGATGGGTAACATTTTTAATGATGCCTTTAACTGTAATTGGGTTTGCTCCTAAAAATGGCGTGTAGCTCGATTCTAGATTTGGGTCTTTTCTAAATCTTGCTGTGGTTTTAAGGGGTGGGTTTGTTGGTGGCCAAGGACTACCAGGTGTATGGTTGAAAAAATCCCAAATATTTTCTGTGTATTTTTCAAGGAAACATTTTGGATTTGTGGCATCTTCATAATCATAAATATTGCCTAATTGATTTATGATTTCTTGAAATGTTGCCATAGCGTCTGCTGGGTCGTTTAAGACCTCTTCTAACATTTGTAGCAAACCATCAATTTTGGTTACAATTTTCTTTTCTTCATATCCGTTAGAAAAAACAAATGTTACATCGTCCAAATAAGTAATGGTAATCAGTTCTTGATTTAATTGTCGGAAAACAAAGTTGAGGGTTCTACTTTTATTCAAGTTTTCTAAAACACGAGTTACATTGCTCTCTTCACTTTCAGTATTCGTACTACTTGTTTCAGTATTTACTTCAACTTTTCGATTGCTAACAGATTTTTGAGTTTGTTTACTCAATGCCCTATTTAGGGTTTTGATACTCTCTTCTCTCTCGCTATTCGTAGTTTTGCTGTAACTTGCAGAGGCATTAATTTTTATTTTTGGCAATGGTAAACTAAGCCCTCCACTTACTTTTTTATCTACATTGGTTGTATCTTTTGTATGCGTATTGCTTTCTTGTTCAGCTATTGTTTCCAAGTCACTTGCACTTTCATCGCTAAAACTATCAAGTACATTTTGAACATCTTTTTTATTGGAAACGGTTTGTTTGTAGGTTTTTATGGAAATAGTGGTTTTTTCTCCGGTTAACAGTGAAAATGTTTTTACTGTCTCTCCCGCTCCATATCTGCCTAGATAAGTATTTACTCTATAATGTTCTACAATTGTGATTTGGGGTTTTACAGTTGCAGGTTTAGGTCTAAATTGAATTATTTGATGTCCTGCAAGATTGGTAGTGATTACTGGCATTGCATTTACGGATAGTTCCGCAACTTGTGAAACTTCCATCCCTGCAACTTTTATGTCAAGTACAGGTGTTGTGAGTGCTTCGGATAAGGTTAATGTAGCAGCATCGGCGATGTTGACCAAAGAACTTACGGATAGTTGACTTACCTCTGTTCCCATGCTTGCTGGAGCAGTAGCAACTATGCCAGCAAAACTATTGGCAATGTTTGCTGTTAGTTGAGCTGGAGCGATTGTTTGTACTCTATCGTAATAAGATTCCCCACTTGGGGGATGTGTTGATACTGTAGGTTTAAAATTACCGACATCAACAGGTACAGTAAGGTAAACATTAGCAACAAAACTAGTTGTTTGTGGTAGATTGTAATCTAAAATAGGTGGATTGTCACCATTGCCAAGCTTAATCATTGGCTTGGGGTCCAGACAGGATGAATGTTCAGGCATAATTTTTATTTTTTTTAACTTTTAAATACTTTTTTACGGTTGAGTTGTTGGTTTTGATTTTATGCTGTTCGAGTAAGTTTATTGTAAACCTAATGTAATCAATCATGACGTTCGTGGAACAGACATATTATAACAGTTGCTATTATTTGATTTATTTGTATTGAATTAATTGTATGCTTTAAATTTGTGGACCTTTATAGTTTTCATATTTTAAAAAAATTTAATATTTCAAATTTACTGTTAATATTGTTAAACTTGATTTCTAAAACAATAGTTTTACCGCTAAAAAAATAAATAAGTAATTGATTTATAATGTTTTAAATTTTGAACAATGCTGTTTTTTTAGTATGTTTTTCATATAACTTTAGGAATGTTTTATGCGTCAATTTGTTAAACATTGATGTGTTTATTTGAAATAACTAGGTGAAAATTCAAATTGTTTGTTTTCGTAGATGCTCCAGTTATACTCATTATGAGTTAAAATGAATTAAATTGAAGGAAATACTATTTTTAAAGTACACACATAACTCCTCGCTATATAGTTATTATTGAATTTGCTAATCTTTTTTCATTTCCTATACTTGTTGTGTAATATCTCTGTTCAATTCCATAAAGCAATTTTTTTAGATCATCTTCGTTTGCAATAGAGAAAGTCTCTTCATTTTCGTCAAACTCTAAATCATTGCAATATTCTCTTATGTAATTGAATATTTTTATTTTATCTTTGGGATTATATTTTTTCAAAGTTTCTTGAGCCATTGCTATACGCTTTCTATTTGCAGTTTTTACTTGGTTAACAGAAAAATCACTTTCTAACTTGATGAATTCATTCGATAAGAACAATTGTGTTTCTTCTTGAGTCGCTTCCTTGAATAAATCGTAAATACCATTAAATATTGATGTAATTGACGAAAGTTTGTTGAAATACAATTTATCTTCTCCTTTAACATAAATTGCATCTGGGAATTGGTTTATTATAATTATTGGTGAAGTCAATAAGTTTGGTTGGTTAGAAATCGAAGTCGAAATATATTTTTTCTGAATGATTTGGCTCGTTGAAATTTTCTGAAAACAATACTTTTCTGATTGGTAAGCAATTAAAAATTCAATATTTGTATAATCTGATCTTGTCAATTGATTATAATCTGTTGAAATAAATCTGGATTTTAAAAATTCTAAACAGTATTCTTTGGTGGAAAATTCAGAAATCACGAACCATTCATCTTCTTCAAGTTTATAATTTGAATCATATTCGACAGAATTGTTAAAACTATCTGGGATATCAAATATTTTTTTATTGGAAATTACTTTAAAATAATCTCCTCTTTTACCTTTTGTTTTTGCTAAAAGATGATTCATTATGTTATTTGTTTTTATCTATAAATGTAAAATTGTTAATTCGTTTCAAATGCAAAAAATGTAAGGATTTAGGATTTTTATAATTTCTTCTTGAAATCATGAAAATTTTTATATTGGTAATAGTAGTTAAGTAATAAAAATGATAGCCCAATATCAATAAAATGGGATTAAAATATAGTGATTGAGAGAGATAAGTAAATGTAAAAATAATAAAAAAGATAAAAATCATAGTGCCACAATTATCAATACTCAACGCAACGAAAAAATAACCTAAATAACTAGGTAAATAAGCATTATTTGCTAATTCCACTTCATGAATTACTGATTCTCCATTCTCAGACTCAATGCTGTCATCATCTAATTTTTTTGATAGTAAAACACTTAAATATGTTAAAAAAATAGGGGCTAAACAGTATAAAATGCACGTAGCTAAAGAAGAAATAATATGGCTAAAACCCAATAGATTAATGAAAATTCGTTTTTTAACTAGATAAATTACTAATATAAGAGAAGTCGCGTTGAATGTTAAAAATAGACGGTACATCAAATTGAATATGTTCATGATGAAAGTTGTTAAATCAATATTGTATTTTTTTACTTCTTTAGGTTGTTATCATTGCAAATTATCCGCAATTAGAACAATAAGCTTAACCGCTAAGTTATTTAGATACTAATGCGTTATTTCTTCTTTATTATTGGAATATAATAACCATTTTTAATGGCATAATTCATTAGCTCTAAACTATTATGCACATTTATTTTGTTCATTATATTTTGCCTATGGGTAGCAATGGTGGAAGTTGTTCTATTCAAAAGGACTGAAATTTGATCATTTGAATTGCCCTCACAAATTAATTTTAGTATTTGGATTTCTCTATCTGAAAGCTCGGATTTGCCATGTAAATTCTTTTTTTTCTTTGACTCTTGAAATTGGAAAATGATGGAAAGCGCTTCATGGTTGAAGTACTTTTCATCTGCAAATAATACTTTTCTAATTGCTTCTAATACTTCTGTTTTAGTTGAATCTTTGAATAAATAGCCATCAGCATTTGAATCATACGCACTTAAAATATATTGTTCATCATGATGAGCGCTCAACATGATGATTTTGATTGTTGAATTACTATTTTTAATTTTTCGACATTCGTCAAGTCCATTTTCATCTGGTAATTCAATATCCAAAAAAACCAAATCCAAAATGTTAGATTTTAAATCTGTGCGTAGTTCTTTTATTGATTGATAAACATATACGCCGGAAACAAATGCCCAAGATTCAAGTAAAGTTTGATAGCCATCTCTAATTGCAAAATGGTCATCTACTATGCCAATTTTCAAATTTACTTTATCCATAACTAAAATTGAAACTCGAAATCAAATATTGAACCGTTGTTATTCTTGTGTATTAATTTCCCATTTAATAGAGTAACCCTATTTTCAATATTGATTAAACCGTTGCCTTGAGTATTGTTTTTCATATGATTGAAATCAAAACCAACGCCATTATCACTATAGTGTAAAATCAATTTATTTGCACCTGTAATTACATCAATTTCAATATTTGAACATTTAGAGTGCTTCCGACTATTATTCAAGAGTTCACTTACTATTCTGTATAAATTTGCTTGCAAAGAATTTGGAATCTCATTACAGCAATCAAAACATAGTTGAATTTGAAATTGAGTTGTATATATTTTAATCAAATCCTCAATTGCTCCGTTCAATCCAAATCTTCCAATTGAAGCTGGAAGCAAAATATTTGAAATGTTTCTGATCTCCTCATTCGCTAAATCAATTAATTTTATGGAATTGTTTATGTCATTCAGTTGGTTCGGATTTATGTCTGATGTACTATTCAAATAGCTTAAGTGAAATTTAGCCATGCCAAGTAATCCACCAATCCCATCATGAATCTCTTTGGCCATTCTCTTTCTTTCTGAAAGTTCACATTGTATAAGAGAATTATAAAAGTCTATTTGATTCAGTGCTATTTTTTTTCTAAACCGAATAATCAAATGCAAAAAAAGCAAAGTGAGAATAAGGAATGTAAATGATCCCCCAATTATTATTAACTCAATTTCCATGACTTTTTAAAAGCGAAATAGATTTTGTAAAAATTATATTAACAATTAGATTCAGGGTGAATTGATACAAAATGTAAAATTTCAATATGAAATCATTCGTATATGTATTGCGAAAAAATAAATTTAAAAAGAGACTGCCAAAACTAAATACAAAAAATCCACCATGCATCCAAAAATCATATTCTTTAATTTTAGGTTCGATAGCATTTAATGCTGCTTCTTTTAAACACAATGCGCTCATAAAACCAATAAATGTGAATGCAATATTGAAATTAACCTGGTTAAAGTTAAAAAAACCATGTGTGTTAGTATTTATAATTAAAAAAACTGTAGTTAAACTCGAAACGACAATAATCAACCTATTTCTAAATTCAATATGAAAGATCACACTTAAGACAATAAATATAAGAATTTGCAAACAGTTGTAACACCATAGGTTACTTTTTCCGATATGCCCTAATGCAATACAAAACAAACCACAAATTGCAGTTGAATTGAGATAGAATTTAAACAATTTTGCTTTTTTACTTTTGAAAGTAATCCAATTTATACCACCAATTGTTAGAGGAATTAAATTCAGAAAAGGAATTAAAAAAGCAAATTTAAGAATCATGTATTTAATGGGTTACTTGTACTGCTATTTGGTGGACAAGGATATCCAAATTCCAAAATAGCACCTTGAGTCATGTCGTTTCCATTAGCATCCACACCTACTAGAATTAATTTTGGGACATTTGATTCGTCTAATCCGTAATAAATCCTCGTACCAACACAACTTGATTGGTTTAGTAGGCTTTGGATTGCCTGTTTTCCAAAGTATTCACCCAATATGCAACTTCCTGGTACAAATTGTTGACGATACCTTGCGGTTAATGCAGAAGCGTCTGCTAAGCTAATTGTGTGATTTTCGTTTCCTGTATACATAATGTTATTTCAAATGTATATATGCTAACTATATATTGCAAATTGATAGATTGTATATTGAAATTAGATTTCGCCTCTAATTGTTTATAATACTTTAACTTGAGTAATATTTATACTTAAAAAACAGTATCGTTTTCATATTATTTTAGTACATTTTTCATTTGGCGAGCCAATCACATCGTGATTAATTTGTAGTCGGTTGATTGTTTGTTTGCGAAAAATTATTTTATCAATAAAATCTTATTTCGTTTTACAAACGGACCCTAGTTAATAATTATAAAAAACAACTTAAAACACCTATATGAATATTTTTACAAGAATTACCCGCACCGCAATTGTCCAACATCTTTTAGATAATGGAAAACGGACAAGTCTAGTACTATCAGCAGTTATTAGCATGAACTGTTTGCTCAGTCAAATAAATGGTTGGCCATCGCCTAGTCATGGGTCGGATATGATTAATAGTAATAGAACTTTGGGCGAAGTTCGGGCAAGGGTGACGTCGGTATCTGGAGCCACTACAAAAACGCTGTCTATTTCAAACGTTAACGGGAGTTTTGCCAGTGGGGATTGGGTCATTATTATTCAAATGTTGGGCTCAGGAATGGGTTCACACACTCTGGCTGAGGTTACATCAGTTGGTTCAACATCTGTAGATGTTACGACTAATCTAGTTGGTGGCTATACAAATTCATGGCCAACATTTTCTTTTGGAACAAACGATAGGGTGCAAATTGTAAAGGTAAGTACCTATTGGGATTTAACCATAAATTCGGGTGTTATTACTTGTCCAGCCTTTGATTTTGCAACTGGTACTGGTGGGATTTTACCCGTAATGGTCGGTAATAATTTTATTATGAATGGGGGATATTTTACCGCCCATGCCAAAGGTTTTCACCATCATTTTGCAAGCGGTGGTGGATTAGGTATTGGTGGTGCAGGTTCACCACAGGCTATATCACACATTCCTTTTGGTTCTTGTGCAGGTTCTCATACTGCTAGTGTTGATCATAATACTAATATATTGTACAGTATTTTTAGTGAAAATTCAACTGGGTTGCGGGGTGAGCCTGATGGTGCATTAACTACAGCTGGATCGACACAAATAACAACAACCAATAATGGTATTGCAGGTGGCTTGGCAAACAATAGTCAAAACCCAGGTACCTCCAAATCAGGTGAAACGTTTTATTGGTTTAGTCATTCAAGTTATCCAAATGATTTACACCTTGGTTGCAGCGGAAAATGCGGAAGCAAAGCAGGCAAAGGTGCTGGTGGTGGAGGATTTGGCGGGACTGGTGGTGCAGGTGGATCCGTAGCAGGAACTCCAGGTGTTGCTGGTAGCTCAGGGGGTTCTGGGGGTAATTCTAGCGGCGCAGGCGTTGGTGGGGGCATTATTTACTTAAAAGTAGCAAATTCTTCATTTAATTTTAGCAATAGTAATAAAAGATTTTACGCTTCTGCATCTTCTGGGCATAATGGAGGAAATGGTGGTAATGGTGGCCGCGGCGGAAAAGGGGGGCTTGGAGCTGATGGGCGGTGTGTGTCTGGATTAATACAAACTCCTGGTGGTGTTGGTGGATACGGGGATGGTGGAATAGGAGCTGACGGAGGCGATGCTGGAACGGGCGGTTGCGGTGGAACCATATGGATTGTTAAAAAAAGTGGTGGAACCCATGCCACCTTCAGTCCTTATGTGAACAATTCCGCTGGGGCTGGTGGAAAAGGTGGAGCCCCTGGTTACACTCCGTCTTACGAAAAAGCGGAAAGACCAAAAAACTACAGTCCTTTATTGGGTATTATGCCTTGTAACTCAGGTATATTTACACACACGCCTGAATGGAAGGTGTGTGTGCCAGTTCGTTGCGATTGTGACGAGGTATTCAGGCATCTAGGTGTAGACATGAATGGTGCCGTTGCAACTACCACGGGTGGAACAAATTGGGCTATTACCAAAGCAGGTCAAGCTACAGTTTATTGGGACCAATCTAACACATTATTCTATAACAAAGTTATCGGTACATGCACCACTAAGTATGAGTGCAGAATGAAGAAAAATAGTTTATTCATAGATTTTATGGACAAAGCGTTTGCACAATCGAACCTTCAGACTTACACGGGAGCACCTTTAAATGTTGGCATTAATAAAACAGCTATGTCTGGAATTAATACTCAATTGTATTACGGAACCCATTTAGTATTTGAATATGACCCAAATTTAGATAGGTTGACAGATTTAGATAATGTACAAATCCCATACGTAGATGTAGATGTATGTCCTTTTGATTATGATAAAACCAATGTGAATCAACCTCCAAGTAGTGGTGGCGGAGGTGCCGGAGAGTTTGGTCCAATTGATGATGAAATATTAATTATAAGCACACCCACAGGTGATGAGGGGGGTGATGGAGATTCTCAGGTTGATGGAGATTTTGTAGAGGAGCTCACATCATCATCGCCCCCGCCATTGGAGGATGGTCATAATCAAGGGTTTAAACCAAATGGTAGTTTCTTGGCTGAGGTAGGAACAATTGCCCAGGTCAATAAAATTGAAATCAAAAATGACTCTAAATTTGATATTGATTATTATCTTTACAATATGGACGGTAAAATGATTTATCATGCAAAAAATACGGAAAATTTCACAATTCCTAATATTGCCTCTGGGATTTATTTACTTATATTATCTAAGGACAATATAAAAGATTCGCGGAAAATATATGTGCATTAACAAAAACATAAACATTACAAATAAAACAGGCCTAGTTATGTTACTAAGCCTGTTTTTGTTCATTGATAGACCTGTTTGGGGCCAACAATTTATCAATGGAAAATTAAAGTATAAACCCATTGCTGGGGGATACTTTAGTGATCCTTTCAGAGTCGAAATGTACATTGCAAAAATGGGGGAGGATTATAAAAGATATTACGCTTTACAGACAAGTACAACTTTGCAAAATTGTAGGCTGTCTTGGCCCACAGATCAAGTGAAATACATATACAATGAAATCCCTGGCTTAGATACACTAAGTGTGTTTGGTGGTAATTTTGCTTATGATACTCAAGTAAGGAGAATGTTAAAAGAACCCTATTATATTCGAGTAAACGGAGATTTTTATCTTAATCTCCGTGCTGATTCCATTTGCGAAATATCTTTAGGATATAATACGGATACTATGAGCAGACAAGGATGGAGTTTAGAACTCAATTCCCCATTAATCAAAGACAGTGCATATAACTTGCAATTTTCAATCAGAGGTGCTCGAACGGCTGTATCCTTCCGTGAGAATTTTCATATTCGGAATTTATATCCAAGATCCAAATTTCAGATTGTGGTTACACAGTCAAACGATAGAAATGATACCGGTGAGGAATTGTGTAGGCTTGATAGGTTTGATATAGTGGGGAAAGATACTTTCCCCTTTGGGGATGCTGGTCAAGACAGTTTTGATGTTTATTTTAAAATAAGAAAAAATATTAGAGGTAAAAATAATGGGAAGTTTATAACCTTTAAAATTTATCATAATATTAAAGAAGATACTTTTTTTCGATCTACTGTTAATTGGGTCAATTTATTGGAACCAAATTGTGAAAATTATTGGATCAATCAAGTAAAAGTATTTACCACATGTTTTTTATTAGAAAGCCCAGTGGAAATATTGGGAGACACCGTATTGTGTAATTCATCAACGGGTAATTTGCTGAGGGCTAGCTCAATTCATAGTAGTGACAAATATCTCTGGTCTACGGGAGAAACCACCTCAAGTATAAGGGTAACAACGCCCGGTAAATATTGGCTAAAAAAAGACAGAAACGGTAGTATAGGTTATGATACTATAGAAATTAAATCAGCCGTACCTTACCAGATAAAAAATATTGATACAAGTTTTTGTAGTAGAAATGTGGTGAGCATAGGTGATTCGGTAGTTGGGGTGAGTAATTATATTTGGAATACGGGTCAAACAACTTATTCTATTCAGCCTACTCAATCTGGGAGGTATTTACGCACATTATCAATGGGCGGTTGTTCATTCACCGATACATTTAACATTAAAGTCAAGCCTTCTCATACGGCCATTTCCGCAAGTGTATTCAACATTTGCAGGGATAGCTCATTTAAATTAAAAAGTTTAATTACACCTGCGAGTTGGTATATTAATGGCGTATTGCAAAGTAGCAATCAAGAATATGACATCATCGCAAGCGAAACGAAAGATATTGTATTGTTTACCATTAAAGATTGCGAGCAATATGATACGATACGCATCATTCCCATTTTCTGCGGAGAACCTTCGAAAATATATATTCCAAATGCATTTACCCCAAATAGGAAGGGATTAAATGATTCATTTTATTATGTAGGAAAAGGCTGGGAACTTCAAAGTATGAAAATATACAATCGATGGGGACAAAAACTCTTTGATGCCCCTATGGCATGGAATGGTGAGTTTATGGATAAAGAATCCCCTGAGGGTATGTATATATACGTCATGGAGTTTAAACACATTCGAACAAATGAGGCACGTTTCATCAACGGAGTGTTACACTTGTTGCGATAATTGATTATTTGATTTTAATGAATTTCAGGTATCATTTTTTTATATCTGCTTGAATTCCAATTGCTAACGCAATGGCCACTCCCCGTAAATCAAATATCCGAAGTTGAAGTTTCAGGGGTATTGTTTATTTATTATACTTATTTGGTCAATAGTTGTCTAAATGTATTTTTTTTTGCTATGTTTAATAAATTGTGACCGAATATGCAGTGAAAAAGTCTATTCCCTAGATTTAGAACGTTAATTTTGGTTTTTAATAAAAATCATTTATGTCGTCAATTTATTCATTGAGCTATTGATAACCAATCAGATTGACTATTTTATAAAATAGAATTTCAAAAAATCCAGTAATATTGTTGCATTCCGGTTTCAAATACATGAAATGAAAAAAGGAATATTGCACCAAACATTTTAAAGAACTATAGAGCCCTAAAAACTCAAAAATTAATTTATAATTTCATTTCTGATCGAAATCTTGCTAACAATACCGATTGACCACTACTTCCAGGGATAAAATTTTGACGGTTAAAGTCCTCGTTTTTTAAATTACACAAATCGAAATATTTTAAATAAGCTGTTTTAGGTACTAAAATATCATTGGTTGATTCACGAACGTAGAGTTCTCGAAAAAGATTCATTAATGCTAAAAAGCCAGTTGATTTATTTAAAATTAAATTAGGTGTTATTTCATTCCATGCGTCAGGCCATTTTTCAGAAACTGCACTAAAATATTCCCATATAATTTTAGCGATTGTACCATCTTGTCCTTCAATAAAAAGGTTGCGTAATGGTCTATATTCCAAATCTTTACCACTAAATTTATCTGGCGTTTTACCTCTTTTAAATGTATCTCGATCCAACATTATATCTTTTGAAAACAATTTCATTAATGCATCTGCAAAAGTTGCTTGAGTGATTGATTCTTTTGTTGAATCTTGTGCGGTACCAAGTATTTTGATTTTGTTTTTAAAGGGACTTCCATCTTTTTGATTTAGCGCACGAATGATATTATGTGCAGTTTTATTAGGACTTCTATTAGAAGCAAAATCAAAAAGATCAGCCACAAGGGAGTTGTTTACTTTTGTTTGTGTTTTATTTATTGTAGCAAATACTATGGCTTGATCTTCCAATTCCATTCCAATAAAAATGGTTACAGCAATTTGAAAACTCGTACCTCCTTTTGAAAAGTTTTCCAAGCCTGCAATTCGATGTTGCCCATCTAAGACTTTTGCTAAATTATCTTTAAATGGTAATTCAATAACACCCAAGCTGGGATCGAAACTTACAATATCATTGGGTTCTATATGTAGAATTACACCGGTTGGAAAAGTAGCATCAACCATGTTCACATATTTGGAAATTTCTTTAACTCTATTTTTCGAAAGTTCTCTTTGAATCCCTGTGTATATTTCAACCTCACGTTGTTCATTTCCACTTTCCAGTCTCCTAACATCAGAATATGTTATTGTTATCAAATCCTCATGATTCATGACTCCAACATAAAATACGCCTAAAGGTTGAGTGACTTTTAAACAATGAAATTTTATTGTATCCATTTTAATGTTTTTTATAATTGTTTCATAATATCTGAAATTTCAACTTCTTTTGACTGCTGTATATCAATTGTAGTATTTTTAGCTTGATCAATGAAAATACTCCTCCAGACGGTAAATGTTGAAATTGAAAATATAACAACTGACAAAATTCTCAAAACCAATTTATTAGTCAAGATAGATGCACCGGGGTACAAAGATGTTAAATAAAGGATTGCATATATCGCCGAACTAATTATCAAAATTAGAATATTGAAATGATAAAGAAATTTATCTCGGTTTATATGAATTGCATCTTTATTTTCACCAAATAATAAAAATGCAGTTGATGAAAGGCCCACGGAAAAAATCAATACTTCTCCTTTGTCTAAAAAATTGAATAATGCATTTTGTTTATCAAATAAGAAAACAACAAAAATAGCTATTATTAAAGGCAAAATTGTCCCAACAAATGTATATAAAAATATTTTTATTGACCTGTTGAATTGTTTTTGTTTTTGTAATTCATTCATAATCTAATAATTTGTAATAATTAATTCATTTACTTTTTTTCTCTCAGATTTGCAATTTACAAACCTAAATGTTTCTACAACATGAAATTTACATCCTTTATAATACTCGCGAATTTCTGGGGTATCAGCATTTGAAACCATAAATAATCCTCCTCGGTCTGATATTTTCATACATTCGAATGCTAAATTCTTTTGCTGAGAATCAGGAAATTTATCAATGGAATAATGTTGAAAAAAACTCGTTGAATTCAATGGAGGATATGGAGGATCGAAATAGACAAAGTCATCCATTTCTATATTTGGTAAAATATCTTCATACATTGAATTGAAAATTGTAGCACTTTTTAATTTTTCACTAATTAACAAAATGTGATTAGCGTTCGGAATTGAATGTTTAAGTTTACCAAAAGGAACATTGTATAAACCTTTTTTATTGACCCTATAAATGCCATTGAAGGATGTATGTACTAGGAAAATAAATATTGCAGCTTGATCTATTGTAAAACAATCTTTTCTTTCATTAAATATATTTCTAACTTCATAATAATATGTTTCTGAAACTTGATTCTTGTGAAACAAAAGCTGATCAATCAATTCTAGTGGAGAATTTTTAATCTGCTTATATGTATTAATTAAATGAGGATTAATATCTGACAAAATAGACTCATTAAAATTCGAATGCAAAAACATTGATCCGGCACCTAAAAAAGGCTCGAAATATCGATTTATTTTTTTTCTTGGCAAAAACAAAGACAATTCTTTTATCAAGTTCTGCTTTCCTCCAGCCCAACGTATGAATGGCTTTATTGGAATATTAAAATGATTGTCTTTTGGACTAGCTTGATTTATTTCCGCTGTTGCCTTAGACAATGCATTTTGACTATTTACCATATCCAAATCAAACATAATTTTTCAAAGATATACTAACAAGTTGATTTTCAAAAAATAAATCATTCCTATCTCAATTCTTTAGTTAAATAGTATTATACATAATTGTAAATGGAGTGAAAAAATGATTTATTAAATGTTTATTGGAATACAATCAAATAGTTATAATATTAATTGACATCCAAGTACTCATGAAAGCAGAGTAATAAAACAAAGTCCCACGGTAAACCGTAGGACTTTTACCAGAAAAGGGGGGCTGAATCTGGTAATTTCGCAGTAAATACTCCGAATATCTTTAGAAAAGCGAGGAAACTAGACAGTATTCCAGTGCATTTGAGGGGTTTTTCTCAATGATTTCGCTCTCTCTCATGAATTTTATATAGGATCGTGCTGTTCTATCTTTTACATCCATACTTTCCATAATGGCTTTGATTAAGTTTTGGTTGCTGATGTAAACGCGGTTCTTGAATATTTCAGTTGCTACATCTTTTAGCTCGCTGGTTTTTCTGATTTCAGAATCTTCTTTACTCTTTTCACCCAGGTAAACATGTCGGCCTTCTGTTTTACTCCAGCCAAATTGCATCATAGGCACATCCAATGGTGAACCATCTCTCACTTTTAATGCTTTCACCACGCTGCAATTGTTGTTGTCGTCCTTTTCAATCAACAAAATGCCTGCTGCCTTACGCTGAACTTCTGAACCAAGATGACCACGTAGTTTCATTCCTGATGGTGCAAGGTGTAAAACACAAATAATTACAGTGTTGTAAATAGCCGCCATTCGAAAAAGTTCCTCAACGAGTTTTACAGAACTTTCTTCATCGTTCACGGCTCCAAGCAGGTCGGCGATACCGTCAATGACCACCAAGTGAATTCCCCCATGCTCATAAAAGAAACGATCCATGGATTCGAGGATTAGATTCATTCTTTCACTTCTTGAAATTCCAACCAAACAAAATGCCTTGAACCACGATGGTGGCTTTTCTTGGGAAGAT
>JACCED010508346.1_pt1 | contig 26125 bp, 24 predicted proteins | sample 7455021 | NCBI WGS metagenome assembly JACCED01 (sample SAMN15323456, study PRJNA562643) | freshwater metagenome | isolation source: river surface water | place: USA:Blue River Watershed | collected 2017-08-19 | reverse complement strand
CTGAAAAATCAGTGAAGAAAACTTTAGCGGTATTGTTTTTCGCGACATGCTGCATTAATCGACGACCGCCGCTAGGCACATAAAAGCCGGGGCCGGGTGCTGAGGGTTTTTGTGCAATGCTGGAATGGGACCAAATTGTCACCATATCGATAGCCGCTTGTTCGCAATGTTCCGACGCTTCTAGTAACAAAGGCGAAACCTTCATAGGATAAGCCGTGCCCACCAGTACAACTCCAGCCACTAATGCTTTCGCTCGGTTAGCTGTTTCTAGTGCAATCAACGAGCCCATGCTGTGTCCGATCAATACAGCGCGCTGTACACCGACACTTTGTAATAAAGCATTCAACCAGTCAGCCATCGCTTCCACTGTGGCTAACGGCTGACCTTTGCTACGTCCATGACCGGGCAAGTCAACCGCCAGTACGGAGAATCCATGATGCGCAAAGTAGCGTGTTTGCAGCGCCCAGACTGAATGATCATTTTGTGCGCCATGAATGAACACAGCTGTGGGCAGTTGCGCATTGAATGGCTTACCACCGGTGTAGGCATACGCGGATTGTGAATTGATAGTGATGATCACGATTACGCTCCTTTCTGCGCAGCTTTCAAGCCGCGTTTCAGGTCGTCGATCAAATCATCCACATCTTCTAAGCCTATCGATAAACGCATCGTACCTTCAGTAATTCCCGAAGCAGCGAGTTGATCATCCGGTACCCGGAAGTGAGTGGTTGATGCGGGATGAATGACCAGTGATTTGGCATCGCCAACATTCGCCAGATGCGAGAATACGGATAGTGCTTCGACAAAGCGTCGACCTGCAGCACGATCACCTTTAAGCGCAAAAGAAAATACCGCACCACAGCCTTTGGGAAGCAAACGTTTTGCTAAAGCATAATCGGGATGTTCAGGCAGCTCAGGATATGAAACTGAAGCAATCGCTGGTTGCGATACAAGAAATTCTACGATCTTGCGAGCATTAGCGACATGACGATCCATGCGTAAGCTGAGTGTTTCTATGCCTTGCAAAATGGCGAACGCATTGTGAGGACTCATCACCGCACCAAAGTCACGCAAGCCTTCGCGTCGTGCGCGCAAAGAAAATGCACCGACTGTGGATTCTTCGGCAAAGACCATGCCATGAAAACCATCATACGGTTCGCATAGCTCAGCGAAGCGACCCGTTTTTTCATACGAGGCTTGCCAATCGAAGGTGCCACCATCCACTAACAAACCACCAATTGCAGTGCCATGCCCGCACAAAAATTTAGTGGCAGAGTGATAGATTAAATCAGCACCGTGGTCGAGGGGTTTGAGTAAGTAAGGAGTAGTAAAGGTGGAATCCACCATTAATGGCAAATGATTTTCGTGTGCGATTTGTGAAACGGCTTCGATATCCAATACGTCTAGTCCGGGATTACCCAAGGTTTCTGCAAATAAGACCTTAGTGTTCGGTCGAATATTAGCTCGCCATGCGTTCATGTCGCGGGGGTCAATGAAGGTCGTCTCAATCCCGAATCGTTTCATCGTATAGCCGAGCAGATTTTGCGAGCCGCCATACAGCGCGCGTGAAGCGAGTACGTGTGAGCCAGCACCAGCGATAGTGGCTAAACCAAGATGCAAGGCCGCTTGTCCACTAGCGACGGCAATGCCAGCCACGCCACCCTCGAGAGCGGCGATGCGCTCTTCCAAAACGGCATTGGTTGGGTTCGAAATGCGCGAATACACATGGCCTGATCTCTCCATATTAAATAGCGAGGCGGCATGATCTGAATCACGAAACACAAACGAAGTCGATAAGTAGATCGGGGTTGCCCGCGCTCCGGTCGTTGGGTCGGGGGTGCTGCCTGCGTGCAATGACAAGGTATCAAAGCCGGGATATCGTGGTTCGCTCATGGCTACTATCTCAGGGAGTTGCTAGGAAAGGTCTGCAAAAAGGTGCGGATTATGGCGCGCCAGCATGGTTACTTAAGCGACGGCTAGCTCAATGTAAAAAGAATTATAGGCTGACTCCCCCAGCGCCCCCATCACTTCAGCGCGGGCTCTGGCTTTTTTGCTAAGCCTAGGCTACAGTCCTTGTATAAAAATAGTCATGGGGGAAGCAATGAAAGTTTCCGAAATTTTGAAGCTGAAGGGCAATATTCTCTTTACGGTCACTCCGGAAACGCTATTGTTAGATGCCATTGATACCCTAGCCGAAAAAGATATTGGATCACTCGTGGTGATGAAGAGTGGTGCCTTGGTCGGTATGCTTAGCTTTCGAGAAGTCATGCAAGCAGTCCATGCGAGCCGTGGAAATATTACAGGCACGGTCGGTGATTACATGGATCGCGATATGTTTACGATAGCGCCAGATACCGATGTGAACGATATACGTCGTATGATGTTGGAACATCATGCGCGCTATGTTCCTGTAGTAGATGGAACGATGCTGATGGGCGTGATGTCGTTTTATGATGTCGCTAAAGCAGTTTTTGAAGAGCAAAATTTTGAAAACAAAATGCTCAAAGCCTATATTCGTGACTGGCCATCCGAGTCAGAAAAAGAAGGGTAGCCTAACGTGAAATCAGGGCAGTTCTCTTTATTGGGGCAGGCACGGTTCGGCCCTTTTTTTGGCGCTCAATTTTTGGGTGCTTTCAACGATAACTTGTTCAAGACGGCATTAGTCACCGTCATTACCTTTGATGCGGCGTCATGGACATCCATGAATGTCGGGCTACTGAATAATTTAATTGCCGGTTTGTTTATTTTGCCTTTCGTCTTGGCATCCGCTACGGCCGGTCAATTGGCTGACAAATTTGACAAGGCCCGCTTGATGCGCATCATCAAGCTCATCGAAATTTCAATCATGTTGGTGGCAGCGGTAGGCTGGTATATGCATTCACTCTGGATATTAATTCTTGCCGTTGTGGGTATGGGTTTGCATTCGGCGTTGTTTGGCCCGGTTAAGCATTCCTATCTTCCGCAGCATCTTGAAGTGAGCGAATTAGTTGGTGGTAATGGCATGGTTCAGATGGGTACCTTTGTCGGCATTCTGACTGGACAGCTGATAGGGGCATCGCTGGTCAGCTGGGGCCCGATTGGTGTACACGTAATCATTTGGTCGACCGTTGTGGTGGCAGTTCTAGGTTTATTGTTTACGCTGTTTGTGCCGCATACACCGGCGCCCGAACCTGAACTCGTTATTAGTCGAAATCCTTTTCCTGAGATGGCGAGTAATCTTAAATTTGCTGCAAGTCATAGCGATGTGTTCATTGCTATGCTGGCGAATTCTTGGTTCTGGTTTTTTGGTGCGATGTTGCTCGCGCAATTTCCTGTCTTTGCGCGCGATGTGTTGCATGGAGAGCCGGAGATCTTTGCCTTATTACTCACCGCGTTTTCATTAGGTATAGGTGCTGGTTCGCTCATGTGCGAACGTTTGTCGGCACGCATTGTGCAGTTAGGATTGGTTCCGCTCGGTGCTCTCGGATTATCTGTATTTGGTATCGATTTATATTTTGCAGGAAGTCAGGCCATGCCTGCGTCGCTCAGTGCAGCTGATCTGATTCTCGGCGAGTATTTCCGAATTTTTATGGATTGCCTGTTGATAGGGTTGTTTGGCGGGTTGTACGTGGTACCACTATTTGCGCTCATCCAGACACGAGCTGAGCGTTCGCATTTGTCACGCATTATTGGTGGGATGAATATTCTGAATGCCATTTTTATGGTGTCAGCGGCGCTTATCGCGATGCTGCTGTTGAGTGCTGGATTGTCGGTGGTTGATATTTTCGGGTTCACTGCGATTCTTAATGCGGTGCTGCTAGTGGTCCTGTGCATAAAGCAACCAGAATATGCGCGTGCCTTTGTCTCTTGGCTGGTGGGTCTGGTAAAGAAGCGCCCGCTGGTAGAATGACGTTTTTGGCGGGTCTTTCTGACCGTTCTGACTCGCCCACTCCACTTTCATTGATCTCATCATGTCCGGTAATACGATAGGCAAGCTTTTTTGCGTGACCACTTTTGGCGAATCTCATGGCCCAGCGATAGGCTGCGTGGTCGATGGATGTCCTCCGGGCATGCCGTTATCTGAAACGGATATTCAGCCTGAACTTGATCGTCGCAAACCCGGAACCTCGCGCCACGTTACTCAGCGTAAGGAATCCGATACGGTAGAAATTCTTTCGGGCGTGTATGAAGGTAAAACGACCGGCACCCCCATTGCACTTCTCATTCGAAATGAAGATCAGCGCAGCCAGGATTACGGCAATATTGTTGATCGCTTTCGACCCGGCCATGCTGATTACACCTACTGGCATAAATATGGCATTCGCGATCCGCGCGGTGGCGGTCGTTCCTCTGCACGCTTAACAGCACCAGTGGTAGGTGCCGCGGCCATAGCTAAAAAATGGCTGCATACGCACTATGGAACCACCTTTCACGGCCACATGAGTCAATTGGGTGATATCGCTATCCCGTTTCAATCTTGGGATCACGTTCACAACAATCCTTTTTTTGCGGCTAACGCTGACATCATTCCTCAGCTTGAGGCCTATATGGATGAGTTGCGCAAAGCAGGTGATTCTTGCGGTGCTAGGATTGATGTGGAAGCGCATCACGTTCCGGCCGGCTGGGGTCAGCCTTTGTTCGATAAACTGGATGCCGATATTGCTTACGCCATGATGGGTATCAATGCGGTGAAGGGTGTTGAGATCGGTGCCGGATTTCGTTCGATCACGCATAAAGGTAGCGAACACGGCGATGAAATCACACCGACCGGTTTTGTGGGTAACAACGCCGGTGGTGTATTGGGTGGCATTTCATCGGGTCAGGACGTCACCGTTTCTATCGCTATCAAACCAACCTCGAGTATTCGCACCCCTCGTAAATCTATCGATCGTGATGGTAACCCTGTGACGGTTGAAACTTTTGGACGACATGATCCTTGCGTCGGTATACGCGCTACGCCTATCGCTGAAGCTATGTTAGCGCTGGTGCTGATGGATCACGCATTGCGGCATCGTGCACAGTGCGGTGATGTGAAGCCGGAGTAGTGTCAGCCGCATCACGACCAGCGCAGTCCCTCAATTTTGCGCTGTTTTTCTTTGCTTACTACGGCTACGTCGGTGTTTTCTCACCATATGCCAGCTTGTACTTCGCCGATCGAGGATTATCTGCCACGCAAATTGGCATCTTGATGTCATTGATGCAGGTGATGCGTATTTTTGGCCCGAATGTATGGGGCTGGGTGGCGGATCAATCGCGTCGTCGGGTATTGGTTCTACGCTTAACCTCAGTCGCTGCAGCCCTCACTTTTTGCGGTATGTTTGTCGGTCAGACTTTCGTATTTTTCTTCGCGCTGATGGTCACAGTAAATTTATTTACTAGCGCCCAGGGGCCGATCTCTGAAGCCTTAATGTTGTCGTCCATGCGTGGTGATTTGACTCACTATGGCCGCGTGCGTTTGTGGGGGTCGGTAGGCTTTATCGTATTGGTGACGGTATCGGGGTATGCGTTGGATTGGCAGGGTATTGAACTGATGCCTTGGATAGCGCTGCTGATGCTAGTGATGGTGACTAGCGTGACCTTCAGTCTGCATGAAGAGCCACCAACACAGCATGCTCAGCCATCGAATTCTGTTCGTGAATTGTTATCGCGTAAATCAGTAGTATCTTTTTTCGCATCGACATTTTTGATGATCGCCGCCCACTCATCTCTGTATGTGTATTACTCGTTGTATTTGTCTGACATGGGTTACAGCAAGACTGTGATTGGGCTGATGTGGTCGTTGGGCGTGATTGCCGAAATTTTGTTTTTCTTTTATCAGGCGCCATTGTTTCGACGCTTTGGTGTGCGCAAACTCATGCTATTTAGTTTAGCAATCGCAGTGGTTCGTTTTCTGATGATAGGTTGGGGCGCGCAATCGCTTGCGATTCTGTTAGTGGCGCAGGTGCTGCATGCGGCTACTTTTGGGGTGCATCATTCAGCCTCGGTGGCGACCTTGCAGCGCTGGTTTGCTGGATCGTTGCAAGCACGCGGTCAGGCGCTTTTTATCAGTATTTCCTACGGTCTTGGTGGTACGGTGGGCGGCTTGCTGCTATCGGCCTGTTGGGATACATTTGGCGCCCGTTGGGTCTACGTGTTAGCGGCTATCATGTCTTTGCTAGGTTTGTTTGCGGCTCAATTAAGCTATCGATGGCAAGACGAAGAAGCACAGGCGTGAGCTGACAAACTGTTTTATCGGAATTTTTATGCGAAACAAAACCACCATGCAAATCATACGTACTGTTCTCATTACGGGAGTAATTTTATTTCCGCTGAGTGCCTGTCAGACCGTCAAAACAACGCAAGCGGGTGCGGTCGGTGTCGATCGTCAGCAGCGCATGTCTGTGTCGGCTCAGTCCATAGAGCAGAGCGCCAACAAGCAATATGGGCAGCTGATGGCTGATGCGAATAAAAAAGACAAACTTAATTCAGATACCGCGCAGTATGAGCGCGTAAAAAAAATCGCAGACAAACTGATTCAACAGACACCTTCATTCCGCCCTGATGCGCTGAATTGGAAATGGGAAGTCAACGTACTGACCTCGGGTGAGGTGAATGCCTGGTGTATGCCAGGCGGCAAAATCGCTGTGTATAGTGGCCTCATTGAAAAACTCAAAATCACTGATGATGAATTGGCTGCAGTGATGGGCCATGAAATTGCCCATGCATTACGCGAGCACTCGCGCGAACGCGCTTCCGAGCAGACCGTCGCTAATGTGGGAATTACGATTCTTGCTACGGTAGCGGGTTTGGGACAGCTGGGTCAAAAAGGCATGGAATACGCCTATCAAGGTTTGCTCGGTTTGCCCAATTCACGCGAACATGAAACCGAGGCTGATCGTATCGGCGTTGAGCTGGCCGCGCGGGCTGGCTACGACCCCAGAGCCGCAATCACTCTCTGGGAAAAAATGGGCCAAGTCGGTGGCAACGAGCCGCCAAAATTCATGTCGACGCATCCACCGCGTGCAGATCGCGTCAAAGACCTGACCCGCTATTCTAAAAAAGTACTTCCTCTGTACGAGCAATCCAAAGCCCGCGGTTAATCACTAACGCGGGATTTCAGCCCAAATTAGCAGGAACGGCGGGTTCAAAGGCCAGAAAGTGCGGGACGGTATGGCATAATTTAGGGCTATTTACCCTCTACCGGCGCGCTTTTAGCGCAATCTCGCCATGGCACAAACTCTCTACGACAAACTCTGGCAATCCCATGTGGTGCATACCGCTGAAGATGGCACGTCCATCCTCTACATTGACCGCCATCTGATTCACGAAGTCACCAGCCCTCAGGCCTTCGAAGGTTTGAAGCTGGCGCATCGCAAGCCTTGGCGCAATGCCGCCAATTTGGTGGTGGCTGATCACAATGTCCCAACTACGCATCGTTCAGAAGGTATTTCTGATCCGATTTCGCGCTTGCAGGTGGAGACTCTGGATCACAATGCCAAAGAATACGGTCTCACCTATTTCAATATGAATGACCGGCGTCAGGGCATAGTGCACGTAATCGGTCCTGAGCAAGGGGCAACCTTACCCGGCATGACAGTCGTGTGCGGCGATTCGCATACCTCCACCCACGGTGCGTTTGCGTGTCTAGCACATGGCATTGGTACCTCAGAAGTTGAGCACGTGCTTGCAACGCAGACCTTGCTGGCAAAAAAATCTAAAGCTATGTTGGTGCAAGTCGATGGCAAGCTGGGCACTGGAGTAACGGCTAAAGATATTGTGCTGGCCATCATTGGCAAGATAGGTACCGCAGGGGGTACTGGCTATGCCATCGAATTCGCAGGTTCAGCGATCCGTGGATTGTCGATGGAAGGTCGCATGACTGTTTGTAATATGGCGATTGAAGCGGGTGCGCGCGCTGGCATGATCGCTGTTGACGACACGACGATTGACTATGTAAAAGGACGCCCATTTTCACCGGTGGGTCCGCACTGGGATCAGGCAGTAGCGTATTGGCGCACACTGCATTCCGACCCAGAAGCAAAATTCGATGCGGTGGTAACGATTGATGCTGCCACTATTTTGCCGCAAGTCACCTGGGGTACATCGCCTGAAATGGTGTTGCCTATCGATGCTCGCGTACCCGATCCTGATAAAGAAAAAGACCCAGCACGTCGCGATGCGATTGAAAAAGCTTTGGTCTACATGGGACTCAAGCCAAATACACCTATCGCAGATATTCGCATCGACAAAGTCTTTATTGGTTCATGCACCAACTCACGTATTGAAGATTTGCGCGCCGCCGCCGCTGTTGTGCGCGGTAAGCATCGCGCATCCAATGTGAGCTTAGCGATGGTGGTACCGGGATCGGGTTTGGTGAAAGAGCAGGCTGAGCGTGAAGGCTTGGACAAAATTTTCCGTGATGCGGGTTTTGAATGGCGTGAGCCCGGTTGCTCTATGTGTTTGGCGATGAACGCAGATCGCCTTGAGCCGGGTGAGCGTTGCGCATCAACGTCCAACCGCAATTTCGAAGGCCGTCAGGGTGCAGGCGGGCGTACTCATCTGGTGAGTCCTGCGATGGCTGCTGCTGCTGGAGTTGCCGGACACTTTGTTGATGTTCGTAGTCTGTAAAGGAATAGGCGACATGAAAAAAACGACGCTTCTGTTGGGCCTGATTTTTTTCTTACTGACAGGTTGCAACACCATTCACGGCATCGGCAAAGATTTTGAAAAGCTGGGCGATAAAATTCAAGACGCGAGCAAAAAATAACATCATGAATAAATTTACTGTACTGGATGGGCTGGTAGCGCCATTAGATCGAGCCAATGTAGACACCGACGCCATCATTCCTAAGCAATTTCTTAAGTCAATCAAACGTACTGGTTTTGGCCCGAATCTGTTTGATGAGTGGCGCTATCTCGATCATGGCGAACCCGGCATGGATAACAGCAAGCGCCCACTGAATCCTGATTTTGTGCTGAATCAAGCACGCTATCAAGGCGCATCTATTCTTTTGGCGCGTAAAAATTTTGGCTGTGGATCATCGCGCGAACACGCGCCGTGGGCTTTGGATCAATATGGTTTTCGGGCAGTGATTGCACCTAGCTTTGCTGATATTTTTTTCAACAATTGCTTCAAAAATGGTTTGCTGCCGATTCGGCTAACAGAAACCGAAGTTGATCAGTTATTCAATGAGGTCAAAGCGTTTCCAAGTTTCAGGTTAGTGGTAGATCTGGAAAAGCAAACCGCATCGACATTGAATAGCAGCTCTGTTTTTCATTTTGAAGTTGACGCATTCCGCAAACATTGCTTAATCAATGGCTTGGATGATATTGGCCTCACATTGCAACATGCGGATGCTATTCATACGTTTGAAGAGCGCCATATCAACCGCTTCCCTTGGTTGGCAAATACGATTTAATTATTTAAGTAGATATCTCATGAAAATCGCAATCTTGCCGGGTGACGGCATTGGTACCGAAATTGTTGCTCAGGCAGTTCGTGTTCTGGAAGCCTTGGGCCAAAAATTTGAAATGGAAACCGCACCGGTCGGTGGTGCAGGTTACGAGGCTCATGGCCATCCACTGCCCGAAGGTACATTGAAGCTGGCTAAAGAAGCTGATGCTATTTTGTTTGGTGCTGTCGGTGATTGGAAATACGACACGCTAGAGCGTTCACTGCGTCCTGAACAAGCTATTTTAGGTTTACGCAAACATCTCACCTTGTTTGCGAATTTTCGCCCAGCGATTCTTTATCCTGAATTAGTCGGTGCATCCACGTTGAAACCAGAAGTGGTTTCAGGCCTCGATATCCTCATCGTGCGTGAATTAAATGGGGATATCTATTTTGGTCAGCCGCGCGGAATGCGTGAAGCACCCGATGGCCCGTTCAAAGGTTCGCGTGAGGGTTTTGACACTATGCGTTACTCCGAACCAGAAATTCGTCGTATCGCTCATGTGGCTTTTAAAGCGGCGCAAAAACGTGGCAAGCGTTTGACCAGTGTTGATAAAGCCAATGTGCTGGAGACTTTCCAGTTTTGGAAGGATATTGTCACTGACGTACATAAAGAGTATCCCGATGTCGAGCTCGATCACATGTATGTCGATAATGCGGCGATGCAGTTGGTACGTGCGCCGAAAAAATTTGATGTGATTGTGACGGGTAACATGTTTGGCGACATTCTCTCGGATGCGGCTGCGATGTTAACCGGCTCGATTGGTATGTTGCCTTCAGCATCGCTGGATGCCAACAGCAAAGGTTTGTATGAGCCTTCGCATGGCTCAGCACCGGATATCGCAGGTAAAGGCGTTGCGAACCCGCTGGCTACGATTTTGTCAGCTGCCATGATGCTCCGTTTCTCGTTGAATTTGCCTGCTGAGGCCGATCGCATAGAAACAGCAGTCAAGAAGGTACTTGCACAAGGCCTGCGTACCCCCGATATTTACGAAGCGGGTACGACGAAGGTAGGAACGGTTGATATGGGTAGTGCGGTTGTTAAAGCACTGTCCTGATTTTTTAGGAAGAGATATGAAACTCGTAGGATTAGTTGGCTGGCGTGGCATGGTGGGATCAGTGCTCATGCAGCGCATGCAAGAAGAAAAAGATTTCGATCACATTGAGCCTGTGTTTTTTTCAACCTCGAATGCTGGCGGTAAAGCGCCTGCCTTGGCTAAAAATGAAACGGCATTAAAAGACGCGAATGATATTGATGCGCTCAAAAAATGCGACATCATTTTGACGTGTCAGGGTGGCGATTACACCAGTGACGTTTTCCCGAAGCTGCGTGCTGCAGGCTGGAATGGGTATTGGATCGATGCGGCATCCTCGCTGCGCATGAAAGACGATGCAATCATCGTGCTGGATCCAGTGAACATGGATGTGATCAAGCACGCATTGAAGTCAGGTACTAAAAACTATATTGGCGGTAACTGCACAGTGTCGTGCATGTTAATGGGCTTGGGTGGTTTGTTCGCACATGATTTAGTTGAGTGGATGACTTCCATGACCTATCAAGCCGCTTCCGGTGGTGGTGCGCAACATATGCGTGAATTGCTGACTCAGTTTGGCAGTATCAACGCCGAAGTGAAATCGTTATTAGACGATCCAGCGTCCGCGATATTAGAAATTGATCGCAAAGTATTAGCGCGACAGCATTCGATGAGCGACGACGAAGTCAAACAATTTGGTGTTCCCCTAGGCGGCAATCTCATCCCATGGATCGATAAGGATTTGGGTAATGGTCAGTCGCGTGAAGAGTGGAAGGGCGGCGCAGAGACCAATAAAATTCTGGGGCGTGGTGCAGCGTTTGGTAAAGAGGCAAAATCTGCGATTGCAGTTGATGGTTTGTGCGTGCGTATTGGCGCCATGCGCTGCCACTCGCAAGCATTGACGATCAAGCTTAAAAAAGATGTGCCGCTGGATGAAATCACAGACATTATCGCCAGCAACAATCCGTGGGCAAAAGTTGTTCCCAATACACGTGAAGCGTCGATGCACGATCTAACACCGGCTGCAACGACGGGCAGCTTGCGGATTCCGGTCGGTCGTTTGCGTAAGATGGAGATGGGCGGTGACTACTTATCCGCATTTACCGTTGGCGATCAGTTGTTGTGGGGAGCTGCCGAACCGTTGCGCCGCATGCTGAGAATACTTTTAGAAGCGTAAAAAAATCCTAGGTTGAGTTGTCAAACCGCAACCTAACCCGCTTGTTTGTCCTCTGTTGGACGACAAGCGGGTTTTTTTATGGCGCTACAGATTCAGTTAACTTGCGATGTCTTATCGTGAATGCTACTGTCCGCTCCGGTCTTTTGGTTGAAGGCTCTCTGCACTGTCCTTTCTTCTTGCTTTTCTTCACGCTATTTTTCATCGATGCTTTATAGACTGATTTTTCTTGCTGTGTTGTTATCGCTACCCATGCATTCGTTGGCGCTTGCTTTGGGGGATATCGTGGTTCGCTCCGCCTTGGGTCAGGTGTTGGATGCAGATATTGATATGGTGGTGCTATCGGCGCAAGAGGCTGAGACTTTGTCGGTTCGGTTGGCACCGGCCGAGATGTTTGCTGAAGCCGGCCTAGATTACGGTTTGATTGCTCGATCGGTTCGTCTGAGTGTAGAAAAAAAAGCAGGTCGTACACACGTTCATTTAAGTTCGGACAAAGCCATCACCGAACCCTTCTTGATGTTGTTAATCGAAGTAAGCGCGAGTGGTAATCGTAGCGTGCGACAGTATGCACTGCTGCTAGATCCACCTACAACGCATGATGATGCTCCTGTAGTAACCGCACCTCTTGTATTACCCAAAGTAGCTGTGGAGCCGGTAGCTTCATCCACTTCAACCAATGCAACTAGTCCATCGTCTAAAGAGACGGCTATTGCCACCAAAACATCAAAGCTAGCGCAGCAAGCTGAGCCAGCTAAACAAGTGAGGGACGCCACTCAAGTTACTAAAGAAGATGTTGCGCTGACTAAAGCCAAGTCATCAGACACTCAACCCACAACGAGGCTCGTCAAGTCTGGTGACACCTTACGTCAGATAGCCAGTAGTGTTCAACCCAGCGGTGCAACGCTAGCGCAGGTGATGCTCGCCATCGTGCAAGAAAATGTTGAGGCCTTTGGTCAAAAGAATATCCATCGAATGAAGGCAGGGTCAGTGTTAACTATTCCCGAGTCCTCAGTCATGCTCAGCATCGATGCTCAACAAGCGATAAAGCAAGTGCAATTACAGACGCGTGATTTCAATCATGCTTCTGCAGACAGAATTAAAATTACTCCCGTAAGGACTACGAAAGAAATAGCTACCGAAAGCACCCCAGCGAATAAAAGCCATAGCGGCAGCCTAAGTAAGCCGGTAGCGGAGCCGCCAGCAGCTGCACCCAAAGATCAGCTAAAACTGAGTGTGCCTGATTCGTCAGAAAAATCCTCACTCGATCTCAAAGAGCTTGAGAAGCTGGCCAGTGAAAAATCGCTAGCCGAATCGAATTTTCGGATTGCTCAGCTAGAGAAAAATATTCACGATCTTCAGAGCCAGTTGGCGACTCGTGATCAGTCGGTATCAACTCAGCTTCTTCCTCAGCCAGCGCCGCATGAAGCTGTAGCGAAAGCTAAGGACACCGCACCCGCAGCTGCGCTAACTACGAATGTCACTCCCGAATCTACCAAAGTCGGAGTTAAGCCAACGGCCGCGGTAGATGGTGATCACGATTATTTGGCCGACATTAAAAAGTTTTTTGAAATTGAAACGGTTTTTGACTTAGAAAAATTTTCAAAAGAATGGGATGGTGAGTCATTCATATGGGTAGGGATGGCTGGTGCGGTATCTCTCGCTGGGCTGCTGTTTTTATTACGGTTGCAACGGCATAAACGCCACCAACGCCGCCACGCTACGCAATTTCAGCGTATCGAACCGGAAGCCGATGCAGGTTCTGTATTTGGACATGCGGGTGGCGGACACGTAGACACCAATCACAGTGTTTTTCATTCCAATTTTGTGCCCTCGGTGAGCAAATTGGATGCGAATGAAGTTGATGCGATTGCTGAAGCCGATGTCTATATCGCGTATGGACGTGATGAGCAGGCGGAAGAAATACTTCTTGATGCATTGAAGGCTCATCCCACGCGGCATGCACTACGTGTGAAATTACTTGAAATTTATGCAGCGCGTAAAGATCAGAAACAATTCAATACGCTGTTAACTGAGTTGCGTGTATTGACTCACGGTCAGGGTGCGGAATGGATGCAAGCAGCGCAATTAGCTCAGAAGATGGAAGCCGGCAATCCTTTTACAACTAGCAGTTCACCCCTAAAGTCAGTAAAAGAACCTTCAGCAGGAATGAGCATCGCCACCACTAGCATGCATCTTCCATCCACATTCACATCGAGTTCTAAGGATCAACCTGTGACTGCGGTCGCTGATTTTTCGATTAGCCTCGATGGCATGCTTCAGGAGGGGCGCGAGGAAGCAAGCGCCGCTAAGATACCTTCATCTACCGCAACTGCTGAAATTATCGATTTCACCCAAACAGGTGTCACGTCGAAAACGACATTTACTCATACACATACTCAGGCCGAGACCTTAGCGCTTAAAACAAAAATGGACCTGGCGGTTGCTTGCAGTGAAATCGGTGATAAAGATGGGGCGCGTGATTTATTACGCGAGGTCGCGTCGTCACAGCATGGTGAACTGGCCCCGCGGGCAAAATCCTTATTGCAGCAACTCGCGTAAAATCGCGTCTTCTTTATCTCTCTGAGGTCGCATCACGTTGCCGCATCATCCGCGCGTGATCAGTCCACTCCGTGAAACGCATAGCGCTAGGCCTTCAATACGACGGCAGCTCATGGCAGGGCTGGCAAACTCAGCTGCACGGTAAAACGGTGCAGGATGTGCTGGAAAAAGCACTCGCTGAATTTTGCCAACATCCTGTAGAAACCGTATGTGCCGGTCGCACCGACGCCGGCGTGCATGCCTTTGGTCAGGTCGTGCATTTCGATACGACGGCTGAGCGCGAACTTTTCTCTTGGGTACGCGGTGTGAATGCTCATTTGCCTTCATCGATTGCCGTGCGATGGGCAACCGAAGTTGAGGGGGGAGAAGACGGTTTTCATGCGCGTTTCTCAGCCACTGCTCGCACTTACCATTACCTGATCTACAACCATCCTATACGCTCTCCTTTATGGGAGAAAAGAGCAGGTTGGGCATTTCGCGCGCTAGATGTCGATGCAATGGATCGTGCTGCGCAGTCGCTCGTGGGCATGCATGATTTTTCTGCGTTTCGTGCTGCACAATGCCAGGCCAATTCACCGATTCGGACGCTGCACCGTATTCATGTGCAAAGGCAAAAAGATTTGATCGCTGTTTCGCTAACAGCGAACGCATTTTTACACCACATGGTGCGCAATATCGTGGGCTCACTGATTCAGGTGGGTAACGGTAATCAGCCTGTGAGTTGGGTGGCTGAGGTCTTGCAAAGTCGCGAGCGCGATTTGGCAGCTCCGACTTTCAGCCCTGATGGCTTGTACTTAGCTAAAGTCGACTACGATGAGCGCTGGGGGTTGCCTCAAGTTGAGTCCGACTTGCCATTTATTTAAATAATTTCTCTGATGACGCATAGAACTCGTATAAAACTCTGTGGCTTGTCACGGCCAGAAGATATTCAGGCAGCAGCGATAGCTGGTGCTGATGCGATAGGTTTAGTTTTTTATCCACCGTCGCCGCGTAACATCAGCGCGCACCAGGCAGCTACGTTGTTAGCAGATTTGCCACCTTTTATTTCTAGTGTTGGCTTGTTTGTGAATACCAGCTTGGCTGAAGTGCAGCAGGTTTTGCGAATTGCACCGTTATCGATGTTGCAATTCCACGGGGATGAGACCCCAGAACAGTGTTCACAGATCGCCGAAGCAGTAGCGCGCCCGTTCTTACGCGCGATTCGGATACGGCCCGATACGACTAGTCAGGATTTGTTAGAATCGGAGCGGTTATATCGTAGTTGTAGTGCTTTGTTCGCCGGGCTGCTGCTTGACACATGGAGCGACGCTTACGGCGGTACTGGAAAGGTTTTCGATTGGTCTCTCATTCCCGAAGAAATCGTGCATCAGGCCGTTTTGAGTGGTGGCTTGAACGTACAAAATGTGACTGATGCTGTGCGCTCGTTGCGTCCGCATGCTGTCGATGTCAGTTCGGGCATCGAATCCAGCAAAGGCGTTAAAGACGCGGCGTTGATGCAAGCATTCGTACATGCTGTGCGCGCCGGCGATACACACTAAGTAAGTATTTCTAAGGAAAGACCATGGATCACAATCCCGCTCATATCGGTAACTACAATTTGCCGGATGCCTCTGGCCATTTTGGCCCCTACGGTGGCAGTTTTGTTTCTGAGACGCTCACACATGCGTTGGAAGAATTAAAAGCCACTTACGCTCACTATCAAAACGACCCTGAATTTTTACGTGAGTTTCATCATGAGTTGAAATATTTTGTTGGTCGTCCCAGCCCTATCTATCACGCGCGACGTTGGTCGACTGAAACCGGTGGTGCGCAAATTTATTTCAAGCGCGAAGATTTAAATCACACCGGTGCGCACAAGATCAATAATGTGATTGGTCAGGCGTTACTTGCTAAACGCATGGGCAAACCCCGAGTCATCGCCGAAACCGGTGCTGGCCAGCATGGCGTTGCCACAGCGACGATTTGCGCCCGCTTTGGTTTGGAGTGCGTGGTTTACATGGGTAGCGAGGACGTTAAACGTCAAGTACAAAATGTCTATCGTATGCAGTTGCTGGGTGCGACCGTTGTACCCGTTGAATCCGGTTCAAAAACGCTCAAAGATGCACTCAACGAAGCAATGCGTGACTGGGTCACGAATGTAGAAAATACCTTCTACATTATTGGTACCGTTGCAGGCCCTCATCCCTATCCGATGATGGTTAGAGATTTTCAATCGGTGATTGGTAATGAATGCATTGAACAAATGCCAGAACTGATAGGTCATCAACCAGATTACGTGATGGCGTGTATTGGTGGCGGCTCAAATGCGATGGGTATTTTTTACCCTTACATCAACTACAAAGATGTGAAGCTGATCGGCGTTGAAGCCGCAGGTGAGGGGATTGCAACGGGTAAGCATTCGGCTTCACTTGGCGGCGGTATTCCCGGTGTTTTGCATGGTAATCGCACCTATCTGCTGCAAGATGAAAACGGGCAGATTACTGAGACGCATTCTGTATCAGCTGGTCTTGATTATCCGGGTGTAGGCCCTGAACACGCTTGGTTGAAAGATTCTGATCGTGCGCAGTATGTAAGCGTGACCGATGAAGAAGCGGTGAAAGCTTTTCATGATTGCTGCCGGATTGAAGGCATCATTCCAGCGCTCGAATCAGCTCATGCGATTGCTTATGCAGTGAAATTTGCGAAAACGCTGCCTAAAGATAAATCGATTTTGATTAATCTATCGGGACGCGGTGACAAGGACATGCATACCGTGCAGGAATATGACAGAGAGCATGGTGGTGATAGCGGCGCGAAGCACTAAGTTACTGCGCTCGCTTTTCTCTACAACGTTCCTATTGCACGGGTATTTTTCATGTCACGCATAAAACAAACCTTCGATAAGCTTGCTTCACAAAAGAAGAAAGCCCTCATACCTTTCATCACCGCAGGCGATCCAGCGCCTGATATGACCGTTCCTTTGATGCATGCCTTAGTCAAAGGTGGGGCCGATATTTTGGAACTGGGTGTGCCTTTCTCGGATCCTATGGCAGAAGGGCCAGTTATTCAGCGCGCCTGCGAACGCGCACTGACATTTGGCGTAGGTTTGCGCGATGTGCTCGGCTACGTTCGAGAATTTCGCAAAGAGAATAAAGATACGCCGGTCGTACTAATGGGGTATGCCAATCCGATTGAGCGCATGGGGGTTCCAACGTTCATTGCTGAATCCAAAGCAGCCGGTGTTGACGGTGCGATCGTGGTGGATTACCCACCGGAAGAATGTGAAGAGTTTGCCCGAGCATTGCGTGCGGTTGATATGGATCCGATTTTTCTATTGGCACCTACATCTTCTGAGCAACGCATACGCCAAGTGGCAGAAATTAGTAGCGGCTTTTCATATTATGTTTCTTTGCGTGGCGTAACCGGAGCAGCGCACATAGACACCACAGAAGTGGCTAACCGAATTGCTGAAATTCGTAAACATGTGAAATTGCCGATTGGTGTGGGTTTTGGTATTCGTGATGCCCAAACAGCCAAAGCGGTGGCTTCGGTGTCGGATGCGGTGGTGATTGGTAGTCGAATCATCCAAGAACTGGAAAATACGCCCAAGGACAAGGCCGTCGCAGCGGTTCAGGAATTTTTGTCGGGAATACGTACCGCTATCGACGAATTATCGGCCTGATATTTGGTTCAAATTAGCTATCAACTTGCCAAGCTGACAGCAGCCGTGGGCGCCGGTTACAATACGGCGCAACGCGGCCACCAGTCGCTTACAGAAAGAGAGCCCCCATGAGCTGGCTAGAGAAATTGCTCCCCCCTCGTATTCAACGTTCTGATGCATCGACTCGCCGTTCCGTTCCGGAAGGTTTGTGGGTCAAATGCCCTTCCTGTGAAGCGGTGCTGTATCGGACGGATTTGGAATCGAATCAGCAGGTCTGTCCTAAGTGTGATCACCACATGCGCATACGCGCACGTGAGCGGCTTGATGCTTTGCTAGATCAAGAAGGCCGCTATGAAATCGGTCAGGAAATTTTGCCGGTTGATACGCTCAAATTCAAAGATTCTAAAAAGTATCCTGAGCGCTTGAAATCGGCATTGGATGCGACCGGTGAAACCGACGCCTTAATCGTCATGGGTGGTGCCATCATGACATTGCCGGTGGTGGTTGCCTGTTTCGAATTTGAATTTATGGGCGGCTCAATGGGTGCCGTAGTTGGCGAGCGTTTTGTTCGTGGTGCGCAGACGGCATTGGAGCAAAAAGTCCCTTTCATCTGCATTACCGCAACTGGCGGTGCACGCATGCAAGAAGGTTTGCTGTCGCTGATGCAAATGGCTAAAACCACATCCATGCTGACTAAACTGGCCGAGAAAAAATTGCCGTTTATTTCTGTCTTAACGGATCCTACGATGGGCGGTGTATCCGCATCGTTTGCCTTTATGGGTGATGTGGTGATTGCCGAACCTAAAGCCTTGATTGGCTTTGCGGGTCCACGCGTGATTGAAAATACTGTGCGTGAAAAACTTCCCGAAGGTTTTCAGCGCTCGGAATTCATCATTCAAAAAGGCGCTATCGATATGATTGTTGATAGACGTAAGATGCGTGAAGAAATTGCGCGATTGCTGGCACTGCTGCAAAACCAGCCACCCGAAGTGCTTGCCTAAGCGACGTTTCAGGCACATTAACCCGGGCAGGCTGTCCGGGTTTTTCATTTTTACCTCCGCTAATTCCATCTGATTTCTATGCCAGCTACTAATTTGTCACTCAGCGATTGGCTGTTGCGCCTTGAAGGTATGCATCCCAAAGCGATCGATATGGGGTTAGATCGGGTTGCTGCAGTCGCTCAAATACTCGGCTTGACATTTAGCTGCCCTGTGATCACCGTAGGTGGTACGAATGGCAAAGGTTCCACGTGTGCCATGCTTGAATCTATCTTGCTGCAGGGTGGTTACCGTGTTGGTCTGTATACCTCGCCGCATCTAATTCATTTTAATGAACGAGCACGTATCAATGGTGAGATAGCCAGTGATGACGCTTTATGCGCTGCGTTTGAAAAAGTGGAAGCAGCGCGGCGTGATATATCGCTGACCTACTTTGAATTTTCAACGCTGGCTATTTTGCTGCTCTTTGTAGAAGCGAATCTCGATGCTGTCATTCTTGAAGTGGGTTTGGGTGGTCGACTAGATGCCGTCAATATCATCGATGCCGATGTCGCTATTGTGACTAGCGTTGATCTCGACCATCAAGATTATTTAGGCGACACCCGTGAAGCAATAGGTTTTGAGAAAGCTGGTATTTATCGCGCTGGCCGCGCTGCTATATGCAGCGATCCTGCGCCACCTGCATCGCTCATAGACCACGCCACGGCAATAGGTGCTGATCTGTGGCTGTTTGGGCGTGATTTTAATTATTCCGGCGATCGACAACAGTGGAACTACGGTGGTCGCGGCCTGCGTCGTAATTCACTAGCCTACCCCAGCCTGCGCGGCGCTAATCAGTTGCTAAACGCCAGCGCGGCCTTGGCTGCCCTGGAAGCTTTGCGCGATCGTTTGCCCTTAGGTGCGCAAGAGGTGCGCAATGGTTTGGTGATGGTTGAGCTGCCCGGTCGTTTTCAGGTGCTGCCGGGACGACCACAAGTCATACTGGACGTGGCACACAATCCTCATGCGGCCGCCACCTTAGCTCAAAATTTAGACAACATGGGTTTTTTCCCCTTTACCTTCGCCATCCTTGGGGCAATGTCGGACAAGGATGTGATTGGGGTGATTTCGCACTTAAAAGACAAGATTGACCATTGGTATCTCACCGGACTTCCACTGGATCGCGCAGCAGATACCGAGTATCTGGCGGACTGTCTGCGGCAGGCTGGTGTCCAAGAGAGTGCCGAGAAGGGCGCCGAATGCACCATTCGGCACTTTCTCAACCCTCAGGAGGCCTTTACAGAAGCTAAGAGAATAGCCTCTGAGAATGATAGAATTGTGGTCTTCGGATCATTCCTCACAGTCGCCGGTGTCATGGCTCTCAAAACGACTGATTGAGCTTCGCTTGTTGCAGATATTTTCAGGTAATTAGACGATTCATTTTATGGGCTTGTTTTCGTTCTCAGGCAAAGGCAAGCAGGACGCCGACGATGATGTTGAGGTGCCGGTTCGGCCAAGACGTCGTGGTAGCAAGGCGCAGGATGAGGAACCTATCGATCCTATGCTGCCGGAAAAAAAGCGTGCGCGCCGGCGTTTGATCGGTGCTAGCGCTTTGGTGCTGGCCGCTATCATTGGCTTGCCGATGATTTTCGATTCCGAACCCAAGCCGCTTGCCGACGATATCGCTATACAAATTCCATCCCGTGATAAACCGGGTGCATCGGCGGGCACAACCAATGAAATGGCGCCGCTTCCAGTGCCGCTGGTTGAACCTAAAAAAACGCTAATCGTACCAACGACGACTGGTTCGACCGAATCAAAAGTTGAAGCCAAGTCAGAACCAAAGCTTGAACCCGCGCCGATACCTAGCGCTGCTGAAAAAACACCAGCGGCTCAGAACCTGAAGCCATCGGGCGAAAAGGCAACTCAAAAATCAACTGAGCGGGCAAGCTCAGAAAAAGCATCGAGTTCGCACTTTATATTGCAGGTGGCCGCGGTAGCGAGCAAGACCAAAGCAGACGAATTGCAGGCGAAGTTAAAACAGGCAGGAATTAAGTCGTATTCGCAAAAAATCAGCACTAAGGATGGTGAGCGTTACCGCATACGTGTAGGTCCTTATGGCAGTCGCGATGAAGCAGACAAAATGCGAACCCGCTTGATTAAAATGGGTCTTTCTGTAGCGGTTCAGTCGGTATAAGTTTTTCTTCTCTGAGTAGTTTTTGAGGGAGTCAGCGATGTGTGGCATTGTCGGTGTCGTTTCGCATGGTCCGGTTAATCAGATCATTTATGACGCTTTGCTGCTTTTGCAGCATCGTGGTCAAGATGCTGCGGGTATTGCAACCAGTCATGGTAGTGCGTTTAGCATGCACAAAGCCAATGGTTTAGTACGTGATGTATTCCGCACTCGTAATATGCGTTCGCTTCCAGGTAACTCAGGTATCGGTCAATGCCGTTATCCAACCGCCGGATCGTCGAGTGAAGAAGAAGCGCAGCCGTTTTACGTGAATGCACCATTCGGTATTACGTTGGCTCACAACGGTAATCTGACGAATGCGGATCAATTAAAAATTGAAATGTTCCGCAATGATCGCCGACATATCAATACCGATTCCGATTCCGAAGTCTTGTTGAATGTGCTGGCACATGAAATTCAGCAAGCCACCACCGGTTTGTTATTGGATCCTGCGGTTATTTTCAAGGCTGTGTCGGCGCTGCATCAGCGCGTTCGTGGTTCGTATGCAGTGGTGTCGCAGATTGCCGGTTATGGCTTACTCGCATTTCGTGATCCGTATGGCATTCGCCCACTTTGCATAGGTTTCAACGATACCGATCGTGGCCCGGAATATTTGGTGGCTAGTGAGTCAGTGGCGCTGGAAGGTTTGGGCTTTCATTTCTTGCGCGACGTTATGCCGGGTGAAGCGATTTTCATCGACAACGATGGCAAGCTCTACAACCAGCAATGCGCTACTAACCCTACATTAAATCCCTGTGCTTTCGAGTTCGTTTATCTGGCACGACCTGATTCAGTGATTGATGGCGCATCGGTGTATGCGACACGTTTGCGTATGGGCGAGCATCTAGCTGAAAAAATTCGTAAAGAATTTCGTGACGGTGAAATTGATGTGGTCATGCCGATTCCTGATTCATCGCGGCCTGCTGCGATGGAGCTCGCGCTAAAACTCAATTTGCATTATCGCGAAGGCTTTATCAAAAATCGTTATATTGGTCGCACCTTCATCATGCCGGGTCAAGGCGTGCGCAGCAAATCAGTGCGGCAAAAATTGAATGCCATTAGTTCGGAATTCAAAGGTAAGAGCGTCTTGCTGGTCGACGATTCCATCGTGCGCGGAACCACCAGCCGCGAGATCGTGCAGATGGCGCGTGACTCAGGTGCTAAGCGAGTGATCTTTGCCTCGGCTGCGCCACCCGTAAAATATCCGAATGTGTATGGCATTGATATGCCGACGCGCAATGAGTTGATTGCTTACGGACGCACGCAAGAAGAAGTGTGCCGCGAAATTACAGCTGACGCTTTGGTCTACCAAGATATTGATGCGATGAAGCGCTCTATTACCGATGTGAATCCGTTGCTAAAAAAATTCGAAGCGTCATGCTTTGATGGGGAATACATCACCGGCGATATTTCGCGCGATTACCTCGATAAAGTCGAGTACGCTCGTCAACATCCCAAAGTAATTATGGAAGATATCGTTAGAACGCAACTCAACCTGAACCTGGCACAAATCGAATAAAAATTTTAGCTATCCAGGCAGGACAAGGGATTCCATGAACGACGGAAAAAAATTCGGCTTCACCACCACCATACTTCACAGCGACCGCCAAAAGCCCATCGAGCATGGCTCGCTGCACAAACCTATTCATACCGCCGTTGCCTACGGCTATCGCGATGCGCGTGAATTAGCGGATGTTTTTCAGGGTAAGAAACCCGGCTATCGTTATGGTCGTCAAGGCAATCCTACCGTTACCGCTTTAGAAGAAAAAATCACGCGCATGGAAGAGGGTGTTTCCACCCTATGCTTTGCAACCGGTATGGCCGCCATTGGTGCGTTGGTACAAGCCTTGTTGCGCACGGGTGATCATGTTGTTTCGTCTGCCTTTTTGTTTGGTAATACGAATAGCCTCTGGCAAACCGTCGATCTACAGGGTATGCCCGTCAGTTTTGTGGATGCAACCGATGTCGCCAACGTTGAGCGCGCACTTAAGCCTACGACGCGTATGGTATTCGTTGAAACCATCGCAAATCCGCGTACGCAAATCGCCGATCTGGCGCGTATAGGTGCGTTGTGCCGCGAGCGCGGCATTCTCTACGTGGTGGATAACACCATGACTTCACCGTATCTATTTCGTCCCAAAGACGTTGGGGCAAGTTTGGTGCTTAATGCACTGACTAAATCCATCGGTGGGCATGGGAATGCGTTGGGTGGTAGTTTGACGGACACAGGATTGTTCGATTGGAGTCACTATCCGAATATCGCTGAAAGCTATAAGCGTTTTGCACCTGCGCAGTGGGGCATGGCGCAATTACGCGCTAAAGCATTGCGTGATTTTGGTGGAGCGCTTGGCCCAGAAGCTGCGCATCATTTGGCGGTAGGGTCAGAGACTATGGCCTTGCGAATAGAACGTGAATCGTCAACGGCACTTGCTCTGGCGACTAAGCTATCTGCCGATGCGCGCGTTGCGGCGGTGTATTACCCTGGTTTACCAACCCATCCGCAGCATGCGATTGCTAAGCAGTTGTTTCGTGCCTATGGTGGCTTGTTGAGTTTTGAATTAAAAGAAGGGTTCGATTGTTTCGATTATCTAAATCGATTAAAGATCGCTATACCTGCAAGTAATCTGGGTGATACCCGTACTTTGGTGATTCCAGTTGCGCATACGATTTACCATGAGATGGGACCGGCACGTCGTGCCAGCATGGGTATTGCTGAATCGTTGATTCGAGTCTCGGTGGGTATTGAAGACACCGACGATCTACTGGACGACTTTGCTCAAGCGCTTAACGCGTAAACTGTCACGTAAGCACTGCAGAGTCATCAGCGCCGCAGTTTTTGCTGTGAGATCAAGGCCCCAATGTTTGAGCGCGTTGGCGGCTCAACCAACTGACTCCAGCCGGCATAGTAAAATTTTTTAACTTCTCAATGAGTGGGTCAGCTTCTGTTTCCACCAGTAACAAATCTTTATGTTCGGCTCGTAAAAATCCTTGCGATGTTTGATGATGAAGAAATTCAATCAGTGGGTCATAAAACCCTGCAACATTGAGCAGTCCGATAGGCTTTTCGTGAAAGCCGAGTTGAGCCCAAGTGAGCGTTTCAAATAATTCCTCGAGTGTGCCTATGCCACCGGGCATGGTGACGAAACCGTCAGCATGCTCTGCCATCAGCGCTTTGCGTTCATGCATATCCTTGACAACGAGTAGCCTAGTTAAACGGTCATGGCCTACTTCAGTATCCATTAACGCTTTAGGAATCACTCCCGTTACTTCGCCGCCCGCCTCAAGCACGGCATCGGCCACGATGCCCATCAGCCCGACATGACCGCCACCGTAGACCAGCGATAAATTCTTTTTAACGAGTGCACGACCCAAGGCTTTGGCTGCATCGGCAAATACAGGATTGATGCCGGAAGAGGAGCCACAATAGACGCAAACAGAATGAAATTTTTTTGTCATAGTATTTTTTTAAAACATAAAATTTTATTTTTCACACTATTCTGGATAGAGTACATTTTACGTTATCAAAAAATAAATTATCTCTATTTAGGTGCGGGTGCCGTATAATCTGCCCACTTTAATACCGCATAGCCTTCATCGCAACCGATGAGTACAGAACCCAAACTCTCCTTTAAGCAGCAACAGTTGATCGTTCGTGAGAACGCTATCGTTGATGCCACCAACAATTTGTTGGCGAAAAAAGGTTTTGAAATGATGACGATGGACGAGGTCGCTGCCGAAGTGGGCATCGCCAAAGCCAGTCTCTATAAACACTTTCCTTCGAAAGAAGCGTTAGCTGCAGCAGCTATGATTCGGCTGCTTGAAAATACACTCGCTTTTGTGCGTGGCCTGTCATCTGAACAAGCCGCCTTAGATCAGCTGAAAAGTGTATTGCAGTGGGCGCTAGAAATTCGTATGAAAGGTGGATTACCTACACTGCCCACTGAAAACACCAGTCTGCGCGAAACGTTACTGAATAACACGCGCTACATCAGTCGATTGATGGACTTGAATGAATTGATGGGTCAGACGATTGAGCGTGCTAAATCTGACGGCGCTATTCGCAAAGATTTACCTACTGAGGTGGTGCTGTTCACCATCTACGCTCGTTCGTGCGACCCAACGCTGGATTACCTTCGTATGGGTGATCAATACAGTGAAGATCAAGTCATTGAATTCTTGATGTCGACCTGCTTTAACGGCCTGCAGTAATTCTTACTCTCTTTGTTTGTTTAAATGCCTGGTTTAACCGGGCATTTTTTTTGAATGTAGTTCGCAGATGTAGCCGTAGTTCTCGTTTTTATGCTTCTTCGCTATCCATCGGTTCATCGTCTTTAGTGTTGTTTACGCTATGCACGGTGACTAGACGAGTGCCCGCTATACGATCATGTATAAACTGGTGTTCTGGATGTAAGCGCGATGCCGCTGCCCACACAACAACATTGATCGCAGGTAGAACCAACAGCATCCATCCTTGCGCGCCTAAAAAACGAGCTGCCGCCAAGCCCGGTAAAAACCATAACCAACACAACACGTAGCGTGCCAGCGCACGTTTCCACGTTAGCGGCAAGTCGTGGCGATCGACTAAACGAATATTCCACGTTTTCATAGCCAAAGTTTGGCCGCCATGCGTCCAGATCCAGCAAAAATAAACCCCCAATACGACAAACAACCAATCCTGCAGCGCATCGCGCAGATACAGCGCATGTCGTTGTTGAAGCAGAGTTGAAAATGCCCACGTCGCGATGAACAGAATGCCAAACAGCAGCATGGCCTCGTAGACCATGCAAAGTAATCGTTTTCTCAACCGAGCTGTAGGCAGCGGGGTGGTGTCGATTGGCAAGGGAGTCATGAGGAGGGGATGAGTGCAAAAGGACTATTAACGTACCAGAGCGCGCATTTTACTCATTTGACTGAGGTGTGTATTTTTAGGTAATGACCACTGCTATTTTGGCAATATTTAAGACCCTCTTCTATTCATGAAAAGTCTTGATTTCAAAGGCTTTTTCCAAGATTCTCCTTGACCTTCGTGCTGCAACGCATTAACGTATCGTTCCCCTCGCTATCGCGGGGGTATTTTTTGCGCGAGTCGCCGGATTGCT
>JACCED011239695.1_pt1 | contig 26153 bp, 32 predicted proteins | sample 7455021 | NCBI WGS metagenome assembly JACCED01 (sample SAMN15323456, study PRJNA562643) | freshwater metagenome | isolation source: river surface water | place: USA:Blue River Watershed | collected 2017-08-19 | reverse complement strand
TTTGGCTGTGGCTGCTGGATTAGCCAATTTAGACATCATCACCCAACCAGGTTTTTATGATTGCTTGACCACTCAAACTAAAAAGTTTGTGAATGGCATGCAAGAACGAGCTAATCAGGCAGGTGTTCCATTCTCAGTCGATAGCGTGGGCGGTATGTTTGGTTTGTATTTCTCTAAAGAGGTGCCAACGTCTTATGCAGCGGTGACTGCCAGTGACATTGATGCTTTCAAGAAATTTTTCCACTTGATGCTAGACAATGGTGTGTATTTGGCACCATCTGCTTATGAAGCTGGTTTCTTATCAATTGCTCATGATGATGATGTGCTTGATGAAATGTTCAAAGCAGCAGAAAAATCTTTTGCTGCAATGTCAGAAAAATAACTAGATGGATAAGATCTTTGCCATTGGTGATGTGCAAGGTTGTCATCAACAATTAAAACAGCTCATTAAAAAATTACCCAAAAATTCAAAAATCATTTGTGTGGGTGATTTAGTCAATCGTGGTCCAGACTCTTTAGGTGCTTTGCGAACTCTTAAGGCATTGCAAGAAGCAGGACAAGCAGAATGTATTTTAGGTAATCATGACCTACATTTATTGGCTAGAGCTGCAGGCATTCGTGGGCCTAAGTCCTTGGATACCCTAGATGACATTCTGAAGGCGCCTGATCGACATGAGTTCATCGAATGGTTGAGGCATCGTCCGATGGCTCTTTATAGTGGCAAAGATAATCTTAATTCTCTATTTGTCCATGCTGGCATCTTGCCACAGTGGGATATTACAAAAACTCTAGAGTTGGCTCATGAATTAGAAAAAGTATTGCGCCATAAAAATTACGCTAAGTCTTTGGTGGAAATGTACGGTAATACTCCTAATCAATGGAGTGACAAACTCAAAGGCGCGGAGCGCCTGAGAGTCATCATTAACTCTTTTACTCGCTTACGCTTTTGCACTGCTAAAGGCATCATGGAGTTTGATAGTAAAGAGGGTGCTGGTGATGCGCCCAAAGGTTATATGCCTTGGTTTGATGTACCCGACAGAAAAACGCAAGATGCCAAAATTGTTTTTGGGCACTGGTCTACTTTAGGTCTATTAAAGAAAAAGAATGTTGTGGGCTTAGATACAGGGTGTGTTTGGGGTGGTCAACTCACCGCTATGTCTTTGGGCGCAAAGTCTCAATTCATTCAAGTGCCAGGTTTACAAAAACCAGTAGGACTCTGAGATTTGAAGTTTGAGTCTTAAGACTTAGGGTTTAAGAATAAAAATCCAGCTTAGAAATCAAGGGCTGAATAATCAAGCACTGAATCATCAATAAATAAATTGATGTTTTATTCTGTAGATTCTTTTTTTACTACCGCGTATCTGATCAAGGTATTTTTTCTAGCTTCATCGTGCTGCACAATTGGTGATGGGTAGTCTCTACCTAAGCGAATGCCAGCAATCTCTAATTCGATGTCGCCGGCTAACCATGGAGCATGGATAGTTTTTTTAGATAGTTTCGAGAGTTGTGGCAAATATTTTTTAATAAATTTACCTTCTGCATCAAATTTTTCAGATTGAGTGATGGGATTGAATATCCTAAAGTAGGGTTGCGCATCACAACCACTTGAAGATGCCCACTGCCAGCCGCCATTATTAGCTGCAAAGTCAAAGTCATTCAAGTGATTTGCAAAGTACTGTTCGCCCCATCTCCAATCAATACCGAGATCTTTGATTAAGAAGCACGCCACCACCATGCGTAAGCGGTTATGCATATAACCGCTTTGATTCAGTTGATGCATGGCTGCATCAACTAGTGGGTAACCAGTTTTACCTTCGCACCAAGCTTTGAATAATTTTTGTGCTTTGGCACCGCTTTCCCAAATAATTTTGTCGTAATCAGGTTTAAATGATTCATGTCCGGCAGTACCATGCAAGAGTGCTTGCTTGACAATGGATGGCGCGAGTCTTGGGTGATTGCTGAGGATCATGAAATAAAAATCACGCCAAATCAATTCTGATAGCCAAATGGTGGCACCCATGCTGCCGCCTAACATGCGTTGATGTGCTTCACGCACCAGAGCTCGTATAGAAATCGTGCCAAAGCGAGAGTGCACAGATAGATAGCTGGGGCCTTTTACGGATGGGTAATCACGAGTGGCGTGGTAATGATCCATGCGCCCTAGAAATTCTTCAAATAGCTCTGATGCACCAGACATACCGATTGGTAGATAAGATTCAATGCCCGTACTTTCAAAACCCATTGATTTAAGTGAGGGAATGCCCACATCTAATGATTGAGGGATGACTACAAATTGTCCGCCATCCAGATCGACTGCATGAGCATCTAAATCCTGCGCTTGTAATTTTTTTAGCCAAGCATTTTTATAGGGGGTGAACACTGAAAAAATGCCACCTTGTCCAGTGAGAACTTCCTGATTCTCAAAAATGACATGATCTTTATAACTATGAAAAGCAATATCATGCTTCTCTAAAGATAGAGAAACTAATCGATCTCGTTCAATCGCAGCAGGCTCATAATCCTTATTCGTGAAAACAGCTTGAACTCCTAATTGTTGGGCGATCTCAGGAATGATATTGGTGGCTTTGCCGTGTCGAACAATTAAGCCACCTCCTTTAGATCGAAGTTCGGAATTAATTTCTTGCAAAGATTGCCAAATGAAATCCACCCGACGATCTTTTTGAAGACCTCGATCTAATAGGTGAGACAAGATATCTGTATCAAAAACAAAGGCAACCCACACCTGTTGGCAGGTTTTGATTGCCATGCGAAGCGCATGGTGATCATGAAGTCTTAGATCGCGACGCAGCCAAACTAAGCCCTTAGCAGTACTCATATCCTGGTCTCCTGAGGATTTTTATTACTTTTGTTGATTTGAGCTTGTTATTTGTTGCTAAACCCTAGCGTACATTTCACTGAATGTATCTAGAGCTTTGATTTTATAAGCTTATTCGAATTTTGGTGAAAATGGTGCTTAATCACTATTTCAGCAGATATTTAAATCCTGAATCAGATAAAATTAGGTCATGATTCAAGATGATGCTAAGTCCTTAGTCAATCAATTTTTAATTGCCATGCCTGGCATGGTCGATGAGAACTTTGCTGGTACGGTAGTCTTTCTTTGCGATCACACTGCTAATGGAGCCATGGGTTTAGTCATTAATCGACCAACCAATGTTGATCTCGGAAGTGTTTTTGACAAAATTAACCTTAAATTAGAAATCCAGCCCAAAGCCAAAGAGCCTGTATATTTCGGCGGCCCAGTGCAAACGGATCGAGGCTTTGTTTTGCATGAACAAAAGCAAGGTGAACATACCACCCATTACAGGTCATCTCTCAGAATCTCTAGTGGCTTAGCTATGACCACCTCCAAGGATGTATTAGAAGAGGTTGCTACTGGACATGGACCTCAGAGATTTTTAATGACTCTAGGTTATGCCGGTTGGAGTGCGGGGCAATTAGAAGATGAGATCGCTCGCAATGGCTGGCTCAATATCGCTGCCCCTATGGATGAGATGGCGCATATCATTTTTGAAACGTCTGATGAATACAAATATCAGAATGTTTTAGCTCTCTTAGGCATTGATCTTAGCTTCTTATCCAGTGAGGCGGGGCACGCCTGATGTCTAGCCCAAGCAATCAAATGGAAAATCTCAATCCAAATGCCAATATCGTACAAACGGTATTGGCGTTTGATTATGGTGAGAAACGAATCGGAGTGGCTGTTGGTAATCGAATGACTAAAACAGCGCAAGCTTTGAAAGTGATTCAAAACAAAAGCCAAGATATTCGTTTCAAAGAAGTAGAGCAGTTAATTCAGGAGTGGCAACCAGAGCTACTAGTCGTCGGTTTACCAATGCATCCCGATGGTGCCCCTCATAAAATGACTCAAAAAGCGAAGCGTTTTGGCAATCAACTATCAGGACGATTCCAAAAGAATGTCGTTTGGGTTGATGAGCGCTATACATCAGTATCGGTTGAGAACGGAAATGATGCCCTAGCGGCTCAATTGATCTTGCAACAATACTTAGATGGTTAACTAACTCTAATCATTAAAATCGTTCAAAATAACAAGCCAAATACAGCCCAATAAACAAACCCCAAAAGCTATGATAACCTCCATAAATCCCCAAGTAATTCCTCAAGCAGAAGATCTTTATCAAATCCTTTTAAATCAATTAAAAGGACAAAAGAAGGCCAGTCCACAATTCCAGTTAGCAGGTTTAGCGAGTGGAGGTGCTTGGATTGCAGAACGTTTAGCCAAGCATTTGGGTTTGCCGGCTTATGGGGTTATTAATGTGTCATTCCACCGTGATGACTACTCTGAAAAAGGTGTTAAAGCTTTTAATAGCGCAGAGGGGATGTCGACAAAGCTCCCATTTGAGGTGGAAGGTGCTCATATTATCTTGGTGGATGATGTTTTAGATACTGGTAGAACTGTTCGAGCAGCTCTCAATGAGTTATTTGATTACGGCAGACCTGCTAAAGTCGATTTGGCTGTATTAGCTGATCGCCATCGCAGACAGTTACCAGTGGATGCAACCTTCAAGGGGGCTAAAGTTAAAGTGGCAGATGATCAGATCTTGGTTTTAGAGCAGTCTGAAGATGGTCGTTTGGCATTCACAACAGAGACTAAAGAGTGATCAAAAGAAAATAAGAGAAAAATTCAAAATAAGTATCAAACTTAGCACCCTAAAAGATTAAAATACTGACCTAAGATGACCCAAACCAATCAGACTGCTGAGACTGCCAGCCAACTTCAACTCAATGCTCAGGGTGAGCTAACTCACTTGCTGACCTTAGAGGGTCTCTCTAAAGAACATATCCTTCATGTCTTGGATACAGCCCAACAGTTTGTGGCTGTTAGTGAATCTGATCGAGAAGTGAAAAAAATACCACTTTTAAGAGGTAAAAACGTTTTTAACCTCTTCTTTGAAAACTCAACAAGAACTAGAACAACATTTGAGATTGCTACTAAACGCTTGTCAGCGGATGTGATTAATTTAGACATTCAAACATCATCGACAACCAAAGGTGAGACGCTGCTCGACACCATCGACAACCTCGTAGCGATGCAAGCAGATATTTTTGTGGTGAGACATAAAACCACTGGTGCGCCAGTTGAGGTTGCGGCACATATCCCACCGCATGTACATGTGATCAATGCGGGTGATGGCGCTAACCAACACCCGACGCAAGGTTTGCTGGACATGTTCACCATGCGCCATTACAAGCAAGACTTCACCAAGATCAAAGTTGCGATCATTGGAGATATTGTTCATAGCCGCGTAGCCAAATCAAATATTCATGCCCTAACCACTTTAGGTTGCCCAGAGATTAGAGCGATTGGTCCAGAAAGCCTATTGCCCAAAGACCTGAAGATGATGGGCGTCAAGATCTACAACAACATCGAAGAAGGCTTGAAAGATGTGGACGTTGTGATGACCCTAAGAATCCAAAAAGAACGCATGGAAAGTCATCAGATTCCTCAAGGAGGTGAATTCTTTAAGCGGTGGGGATTGACCAAAGAAAGACTTCAACTAGCCAAACCAGATGCGATCGTCATGCACCCGGGACCTATAAACCGCGAGGTAGAGATCGCAAGTGATGTGGCTGATGGTAATCAAGCTGTGATCCTCAAGCAGGTAACTTTTGGTATTGCAGTTCGTATGGCTGTGATGTCGATTGTGGCTGGTAACTAAATACCCCCTCATAAACTAACTCCACCCCATTTCACTTATAAGCGCTTACTAATCCCTAATCAGTTGATGAAATCATCTTATGGACTCTTGGTCATTTAGCTGGGCACTCAGAAACTTGGTGGCAGAACTACTCATGCCACCTAGTATTTGGATACTTTTGACCTTAATGGCTGTTTTTGCACTCAAGCGAAGACTGGTGCTGCAAAGATTTGTCATTGTCATGAGTGCTCTCATGGTCTGGGTGACAAGCACTAACTACTTTGCGATTCAATTAACTCAACTAGCTAACCACTTACTCCATTGGCTCCAACCACTAGACTTAGATAGTCTCACAAGTAACGCGCAATACCAAATGCAAAAACCTCAAGCGATTGTTATTTTGGGTGGTGGTAGGCGTCAAGGAGCATTGGATGCTCCACAAGACAATCTTCAGCAAGATGTGAGCAGTGCTTCCATGGAAAGGTTAAGGTTCTGAGCTCGATTAGCAAAAGTATCTCAATTATCTGTCTTGGTGACTGGTGGGGCACCAGATAAAACGAGTCTCAGTGATTTATCTGAATCCCAGTTAATTAGTGAAGTGCTGAACAAAGAATTAAATGTTTCAGCAAAGTGGGTAGAGGGAAGCTCGAGTACCACACAAGAAAATGCAAAACTTTCAGCAATAATGCTTCAAAAAGAAAATATTCAAACTATCTATTTAGTGACACACTTGTGGCATATGCCAAGAGCTAAAGCTATCTTTGAAAAAATCTCAATGTGATAGAGGCTCCGATGAGCTTCTATCAAAAGAAAAAATTTACGCCTTTGGATTTTTATCCTGGAACTGAGGGTTTACAAAAAACTAGATATAGTTTCCATCAAATCCTAGGAAATCTTTGGAACAGGTTAAAATTTCAATGATTAGCATTTACTTGCTAGAACTAATTTAATTTCATTAGAGTCCAGGTCAAATATGTCGGAGCTGTCAAATAACCAGATCAATCAGTCATTAGAAGACGAGATCTCTATTGAAGATATCATTGATTTCTTGATGGAATCTTGGAAAACGATATTTGGGGTTGGTTTACTTGGTTTATTGGGATCTATGGGATTTATAGCCTTTACACCAGATCGGTATGAAGCTATCGCTCAAATTCAGATGATGCAAATCAGTGTGAACAACACTAATCCTTTGGGAGTTAATGTAGAAGAGCCTAACTTATTGTTAGCTCGCTTAAAGTTGCCTAGCACTTACTCTGCGGCAGAAATCAAGGCATGTGGTTTAGAAGGTCAAATAATGTCAGCAGAAACTCTTGTTTCAATGTCAAAGTTTTCAGCTGTTAAAGACGTAGGTTCTATTGTGGAGCTAAAAATTCAAATGGAGTCTAGAGAACAAGCCGTTGTCTGCGCTCAGGCTCTTTTTGAAAATATTCGTGAATCACAGAATCAAATCATCAAGCCATATATTGAAAGGGCAAAAGTTTTATTGACAAAGTATCAGTCTCGCTTAAAAGAGGCTCAAAAGATTTTAAAAAGAGCTGATAAATCAGGAGCTGCGCTTTCAGCGGCTTATCTAACGAATCGAGATGAGGTTAAATTTTTGACTGATGAAATCATTCGTTTAAATAATTTTGTGACATCTGGTGATACACAGCAAGCAAAATTATTATCACCTATCTATGCTTTTGATGCACCTGTTTATCCTAAAAAGAAGCTTAGTCTCGTGATTGGCTTATTAGCTGGTTTGTTTTTAGGTTTATTGTTAGCATTGGCTAGTAAAGCTTGGGGTAATTATCAAGCGAAGCCTTAACATCACAGAGTTTTAGATCTCACTCACTTACTTCAAGTTGTAGATGTTGATCAAGAACTGGCATGTCATTCATGCCAAGGTCAGAGGAGAGTTTATGGCTCTAGAAAATCTACAGAATCAGGGCTATGAAGTTTTTTTACCCACTTGCCAGGTTCAAAGAAAACAACAGCAAGCCATTCAATTAGTGACTGAACCGTTATTTTCAAGATACTTGTTTATTCGATTATCGGATGTCACCAGTAACTAGTTTCCCATTCGATCGACTCGCGGAGTCTCTGAACTTTTGAGGTTTGGGCGAAGTACAGATTCAGTGGTTATTCCGGATGCCATTGTAGATTGCTTAAAGGAGCGTTGCTCTACTGAAGAGCCTTTGCATGAACTATTCAAGCAAGGCGCCTTACTGGAAATTACTCAGGGGCCTTTTAAAGGATTATTCGGGTTCTTTGAAAAACTACAAACCTTACCTGATGGGCTAGCTCGTGCCTTATTGTTGGTGGAAATTTTAGGTTCAGTGCAAAAGTTACAAATCCAACTGCCTCAGTTAAAAAAGTAGGCGTTTAATTGACAGAGTAACGACGGATATCTTAATCAGAATTTATCGAAAGATTTTAAAGATATCCGGCGTTTTAAATTTCACCACCGCGTTGTAAACCGATATGTAAGTGATGCAGAACAATAAAGCAAAGCATTGCAGCACCCAAGTGCTATCCCACCAGATAATGGCAGGAAACACAGCAAAGCTCGATAAAAGCCAAAGATAGGGAGAAGTCTTCGCATTTTTGGCATAAGAGGCAGTTTCTTTTGACTCATGAACTTCTGCCGAGCGTATCAAGCGGCGATAAATCAATGAGTGAAAGTGTGTGCCATCCGGTAGTCCTGGATTTTTACCTTGATGAACTTTGCGCCGCCAAATAGTGAAGAGGGTTTCAAAGATCGGGTAAGCATTCACTAAAAGTGCAAACCAGGATGATACCGTGGGGTTGCGCTTCACCAGGAGAATAGATAGCACCGCAATCAAGAAGCCGATTAAATAAGCGCCACCATCCCCTAAGAAAATTAAGCCTCTTGGGTAATTCCAAATAAAGAAGCCTCCAATGGCACCCATCACGATTAAGCAGGCAGAAGCCAAGATCAGATCATTTACCCTAAATGCAATGTACCAAATCGCTAATAAACTTATAATGGCTACCATACTGGCTAAGCCATTAAAGCCATCGATGATGTTGTAGGCGTTGGCGAGTCCCGTGATAGCCACTAAGGTGAGTAAAACAGATACCGCAGTGATACCCAGGAGCTGGTCAATCCCAGGAACTTGGATCTGTGTGATCCAGATATTTAAAAAATAGGCAACAAGACCTGCTGAGGCAAGCGTTGCTATCAAACGAGTTTTGACCCCTATTTTTTTGGTTAAATCTTCAGTGAGACCAATACAAAAGGTCGGCAATGCGCAGGCTATTAATTGAAGTAATAAGTAGCCTCTTTCAAGTGCAAAGAAAACTGCTGCAATGACGCTGGTAATTAAAATAGCCAGAAAAATGCCAATACCACCGATTCTAGGCACCACATGATGGTGGAATTTTTGTGGACCTGATAAATCATGGTCGCTAGACATCTTTTCGTGGAGATGTTGATAGCGTATCAACCAAAGGGTGCTCAACAGGCTTAACAGAAAAGCCAAGATCAAATAATTCATGCCCAAATTATATGTTTAAGAGTTTAAAAAATCGCTACTGAGGGAGCTATTTAGATATAATATTCATAATTGAACGCTAAAAAGCAACCTAACGGCTAGCAGTCAGCTTTAAATTTAAGTACTTGAAAAGCATAATTTTTATTAACACCAGTGATGAGGTGGGGCGGTAGCGTGCTTAAAATTCACTAAATGTATATATCTATATCAAACTATAAAATAAATACTGTTAAATTTCTTTAAGGAACACTAGATTGCATTCTGAACTTCAATTTAGAGTATTAAGACTATTGGAGTCCAACCCTCATTTAAGTCAAAGAGAGTTATCCAAATCTTTGGGGGTGAGTTTGGGTGGCATTAACTATTGCTTAAATGCATTGATTGCTGAGGGTTCAATCAAAATTAAGAACTTTAAGACTAACCATAATAAGTGGGTCTATGCCTACTTTTTAACGCCCCAGGGAATCGCAGAGAAAACTGCTTTAACGAGTGGCTTTTTGAAACGTAAAATGCAGGAATACCAGCAACTCAAGGCAGAAATTGAAGTTTTGAGCCATGAGTTGACGTTGCATGAAGTTAAGGGGTCTCAACTAGCTTTGGAAGTTGATCAGTTAGCGTCAGTTGCTGAAGTGGAGAGTGGAATTCCTGAAACTCATGTTTACATGATCGGGCATTATTGATGCTTAACACTTCTAAAGTAGAAATTAATAGAGAGTTTCTTTGAAGAAGAATTACCATTTATCAACGTGAATCTAGATCAAATTAAATTAGGCATTATTGGACTTGGTTACGTTGGGTTGCCGCTTGCTGTCGAGTTTGGCAAAAAAAGATCAGTTGTAGGGTTTGATGTGAATTCCAAGCGTATCGAGCAATTGCGTTCAGGTTTTGATGCAACATTGGAAGTGGGTGCAGAGGAATTATTACAAGCAAGACAGCTTACGTTAAGCATCAATCTTGAAGATTTGCGAGGATGTAATTGTTATATTGTGACTGTACCCACGCCTATTGATGAACATAAAAAGCCGGACCTTGCTCCGTTGGTAAAAGCTTCCCAAACCATCGGACAAGTTTTGAAGTCAGGTGACATCGTCATTTATGAATCGACAGTCTACCCAGGTTGTACAGAAGAAGATTGCGTTCCCATTTTAGAGAAAGTTTCTGGTCTAAAATTTAACCAAGATTTTTTTGTGGGATATAGTCCTGAGCGAATCAATCCTGGCGATAAAAAGCATCGCGTCACCAATATTAAAAAAGTTACTTCGGGCTCCACTCTAGAAGTAGCCGATTTAATTGATAGACTGTACAACCAAATTATTGTGGTGGGCACCCACAAAGCGCCAAGCATTAAGGTGGCTGAGGCCGCTAAAGTGATTGAAAATACCCAGCGAGATTTGAATATTGCCTTGATTAATGAATTGGCGCTCATCTTTAATAAGATGGGTATTGATACTGAGGCTGTGTTGCACGCCGCCGGATCAAAATGGAATTTTTTACCCTTTCGCCCAGGGTTGGTTGGTGGCCACTGCATCGGCGTAGATCCTTACTACTTGACCCATAAAGCACAATCAATGGGGTTTCACCCGGAAGTGATCTTGGCTGGCCGTAAGTTGAATGATAGGATGGGCGTCTATGTCGCTAATCAGTTAGTAAAAGCTATGACCAAAAAAAATATCCAGGTTAATGGTGCAAATGTGTTGATTATGGGTTTGGCCTTTAAAGAGAATTGCCCTGATGTCAGAAATACTAAAGTGGTCGACATTTACCGCGAGCTTTTAGATTACAACTGCCAAGTGAACATCTATGATCCTTGGATTAATTCTGATGAGGCATTTCATGAATATGGTGTGAAAATGTTGCATAAATTAGATGACCAAAAATATGATGGCATCATTTTAGCTATTGCTCATGATCATTTTAAAGAGATGGGTATCGAAAGAATTAGGGCTTTAGGTCGGTCAAAAAATGTTCTCTATGACTTGAAATATGTTTTTAGTGCAGATCAAAGTGACTTGCGACTTTAAATAAAGGAATACAAAATTGTCTGCATACAAAGAGCTTCTTCGAAGATTGGGAAATGAACAACATACCTGGTTAATTACTGGCGTTGCTGGTTTTATTGGGAGTAATCTTTTAGAGGCGCTTCTAAAGCTAGACCAAAAGGTGGTTGGCTTAGATAATTTTTCTACGGGTTATCTGAAGAATTTGAATGAAGTTCAGTCCCTTGTCGCGAGAGAACAATGGAACAATTTTAAGTTTATAGAAGGTGACATACGAAATCTTGATGATTGTCAATTAGCATGCACCGGAATTGAATTTGTTTTGCATCAGGCGGCACTGGGGAGTGTGCCAAGAAGTATTGAAGATCCCATTAATACAAACAGTGTTAACACATCAGGATTCTTAAATATGCTTGTTGCCAGTAGGGATGCAAAGGTAAAGCGTTTTATCTATGCTGCATCCAGTTCTACATATGGAGATCACCCAGATTTACCTAAGGTGGAAGAAAATATTGGTAACCCACTAAGTCCGTATGCAGTTACTAAATATGTCAATGAAATTTATGCTAAGGTTTTTGCTTTAAACTACGGATTCCAGTCTATAGGGCTGCGTTATTTTAATGTCTTTGGACCACGCCAAGACCCTAATGGAGCATACGCTGCTGTGATTCCAAAGTGGATCAGTGCAATGGTTAATCGTCAACCAGTTTTTATTAATGGTGATGGAGAAACTAGCAGAGATTTTTGTTTTATCTTTAATGTTATACAGGCTAATCTACTCGCAGCTTTTGCAAAAAAAGAGGCTAGCAATGAAGTCTATAACGTAGCAGTCGGTGATCGTACTTCTCTAAACGAGTTGTTCATCTGTATACGTAAGAACTTGTTGCCACATTTTTGCTATTTAGAAGATGTTGTTCCCATTTACAGAGACTTTCAGGTAGGCGATGTGCGTCATAGCTTGGCTGACATAAGCAAGGCAGAGCATTTTTTAGGTTGTGTATTTGATATACATGTTAACGAAGGTTTGGCTCTGACTATGCCTTGGTACATTAAGTATGCAAATGAAATCTGATTTTCCTAATAGCCATTTAATTTGGCTCATAACTAGTGCTGCCGAGTTTATTAGCGCGCATCCTTGCCTGCGCTTATTAGCAAAAGGTCACTATGTCATTGGATTAGATAACCATAGCAATTCTCACGATATGTCGCCTAAGCTTGTCCGCCGATCTCAATTGAAGTCGTATCAAAATTTTAATTTTCATCACCTAGATATAATGAATCGTGAGCGAGTCGCCACACTATTCGAGAGTGTTAAGCCTCAACGCGTTATTCATTTAGCCACTCACGCCAAAGTCCGTTATTTCTTAGTTTATCCACAAGCCTATGTGGGCTCCAATGGTGGCTCAAGGGTTTGAGGTATTTCGATTTTGATCAGTAATTCTTCCATCAAACGTCTCTGGGTGTACTTTGCTCCCCGTCGCAAAAAGCAACTCACGCTGCTTTTGGTGCTGATGGTAGGCGCTTCACTCGCTGAAATGATTGGGATTGGTGCGGTGCTCCCATTTCTCGGTGCCTTAATTTCTCCGGAGAAGTTGTTTCAAAGCAAAATCATTCAGCCAGTAATAGCCAACCTGAATATCAATGATCCAACGCAACTCTTATTGCCAATGACTTTGATTTTTATAGGTGCTTCCGTCACAGCGAGTTCAATGCGTTTAATACTGCTTTGGGCTCAAATTCGTTTGGGGCATTCAATTGGTGCAGACCTGAGTAGTCAGATTTATGAAAAAACACTTTATCAACCCTATGCCGTTCATGCGTCGCGAAACAGTAGTGAGGTAATTGCTGGAATTTCAAATAAGGTTAATGTTGTGGTGTTGAATACTGTATTACCATTAATCGCGGCGACTAGCTCGCTTTTGCTTTTTTTGGGAATTCTAACGGCGCTGATATTGATAGACCCAGTTGTGGCTGTAGCTGCACTCTTGGTTTTTGGTGCTACCTACGCATTCATCATGATTTTTTCGAGGAATCAGCTTAAGCGAAATAGCCAACTAATCAGCACAGAGTTTGGCCGGGCGGCGAAGGCATTATACGAAGGGTTTGGTGGAATACGTGAGGTTCTGATAGATGGTACCCAAGCAGTTTATTGCAAAATTTATCAATCTGCAGATTTGCCACTGCGAAGAGCACAAGCGAATAATCAGTTCATCGGCGCTTCACCACGATTTTTTATTGAGGCTCTTGGCGTTGTGTTAATTGCCTCTCTGGCTTACGCGCTGACTAGCCGAGAGGGCGGGGCTGTCGCAGCAATTCCTTTGCTTGGTGCACTTGCGATTGGCGCACAGCGACTGTTACCAGTTCTCCAGCAGTTTTACGCCAGTTGGTCGAGCCTTAGAGGCTCTGAAGCTTCATTAAATGATGTTCTGAGCCTAATTGAGCAAGCGGTACCCGCATATGCATTAGAAAGCTCCATTCAACCAATATCATTTAAAGAATCAATAAAACTCAAAAATGTAAGTTTTCGTTACTCGAAACAAACACCCAAGGTGTTGAAAGACATAAATCTTGAAATTAAAAAAGGTACTATGGTCGGCTTTATGGGGACTACTGGCAGCGGGAAAAGCACTCTCCTTGACCTTGTAATGGCGCTTTTTGAGCCAGGGCATGGAAGCTTATTGGTTGATGAGACTTTGATTAATCAACAAAATTTTAGGGCTTGGCAATCACATATCGCACATGTCCCACAATCAATATTTTTAAAAGACGCCAACATCGCGGAGAACATTGCGTTTGGAGTTCCCGCAGAACAAATCGATCATGACAGGGTTAGACAAGTCGCGCAACAGGCTCAAATTGCAAATATAATAGAGTCTTGGCAGCACGGCTACAACACTTGTGTGGGTGAGCGTGGTATCAGACTCTCCGGAGGCCAGCGACAGCGCATTGGGATTGCGCGGGCTCTTTATAAGCATGCTGATGTAATCATCCTTGACGAAGCAACAAGTGCCTTGGATAATAAAACTGAAGTTGCTGTAATTGGCGCGATTAATGCGCTCGAAAAAAATACAACAATCTTGATGATTGCTCACCGCTTGACTACATTGAAGGCATGCGATGTGATTTATGAATTAGAAGCTGGTCAAATCATCCGACAGGGGAGTTATGAAGATATCATTTACCCTACTAAAACTGCCCCCCATTAAACATGATCAAAATCATAAAAAAATCAAATCTGCGCGCTGGTAGTAGATTTAATATTTATAGTTTGTCCTAAGGAATAAAATGAAAAGAACCTATTGTAGGATTTCCGGTGAGCCGCTAGTGGAAGTGGTTGAGTTTGGTCGACAACCCTTAGGCAATGGCTTTTTAGAGCCAAAAGCATTTGCGAATGAGTATTTCTTCCCAATGGCTATTGGCTTTTCAGAGGTCAGCATGATGCTTCAGCTTATTGAGCAACCAGCTCCAGAAAAGATGTTTCATGATCAGTACGCGTTTTACTCGAGTACCTCGCGCTTCATGGCCCAACATTTCAAGGGGTTTGCTGAGCAAGTTATGCAATCTAAATATTTGACGAATGTAGATCCATTCGTTGTCGAACTAGGCTGTAATGATGGCATTATGCTGAAAAATTTCGCTGAAAAAAACATCCGTCATCTGGGTATTGAACCGTCATTAAATGTTGCGCAAGAAGCCAATAAGCACGGTGTGCGCACGATATCTGATTTTTTTACTGAACGGCTCGCAGAAAAGATCATTCGTGAACATGGCAAGGCTGATGCCTTCCTTGCGGCCAATGTGATGTGCCATATTCCAGATATCGTTGGTGTGGTTAAGGGAATTTCAAAGTTGCTCAAACCCACCGGTGTCGTTATGTTTGAGGATCCCTATCTAGGTGACATTATCACCAAGACTTCTTATGATCAGATTTATGACGAGCATGTATTTTTGTTTTCTGCACTCTCTATTCAATATCTTTTCGGTCTTCAAGGCATGGAATTAATTGACGTACTTCCGCAAAAAACTCATGGCGGTTCAATGCGATATGTTCTTGCTCATCGAGGTGCTTATCCAGTCAAGGAGTCAGTTTCAGAACTCATTGCACAAGAAAAAGTGCAGGGATTGGACCGGCTCGACACATTTAAAGTTTTTCAGACAAATGTGACACATTCGAAGAGAAAGTTAGTAACTTTATTGAAGGACCTCAAGTCACAAGGAAAACGTGTAGTAGGCTATGGTGCGACTTCAAAAAGCACCACAATCCTAAATTACTGTTGTATTGGACCAGAACTGATCGAATTCATATCAGATACGACACCAATTAAGCAAGGAAAATATACTCCTGGTATGCATATTCCAGTCGTTCCTTATGAGATGTTTAAAAGCAACCCTCCAGACTATGCGGTGCTGTTTGCATGGAATCATGCCGAGGAGATAATGGCTAAGGAGCGGGATTTCATGGAAGCTGGCGGAAGGTGGATCATTCATGTGCCTGAGGTCAAGGTGCTTTGATGATACTGTGTGCTAATCCAACCGCTCAGTTTCAGAGCTATCAAACTGAAATTGAGTTTGCAGTTTTAAAAGTTTTACGTAGTAATCGGTATATCTTGGGGGAGGAGGTCGAGGCCCTCGAAGAGGAGTTCTGTCGCTACATTGGAACCAAGGAGGCTATTGGTGTAGCAAATGGTACCGATGCATTGGAATTGGCTTTGCGGGCGCTCGAGATAGGGCCTGGTGATGAAGTAATCACTGTTTCGCACACGGCAGTAGCGACTGTTGCCGCAATTGAGGCAACAGGTGCCACGCCAGTGCTGGTAGATGTCGATCCCGATTTCTTCACGTTGCAAGTGACGCAGTTAAATGAGGTGTTTACTACTCGTACACGTGCTGTCATTGCAGTGCATATTTATGGACAGGCCGCTGATTTAGATGCCATTGGTGAATTTTGCATCCAAAATAATATAGATTTGATAGAAGATGTATCCCAAGCTCATGGTGCAACTTGGAGGGGTAAACGCTTGGGTAGCATTGGGCGCATCGCATGTTTTAGCTGTTATCCGACAAAGAATCTTGGCGCCATTGGAGATGCTGGTCTAATTACAACCAATGACGTGGATTTGGCTAAAAAGGTGCGCATGGCTCGAGAGTATGGTTGGAGTGAACGCTATATCAGTGACTCAGTTGGTCGGAATTCTCGATTAGACGAATTGCAGGCTGCAATTCTTCGCGTAAAACTACGTCACCTTGATGAAGACAATGAAAAACGCAGTAGGCTTGCTGCTCAATACTCGCGGTTACTTGCAGGTACACCACTGTGCTTGCCTGCCATCCGTCCTAGAGAGCATCATGTGTTTCATCTCTACGTCGTCAAGTCATTTGAGCGTCAACCGCTGCTTGAACATTTAAGAGGGCGGGGTATCTACGCTGGTATTCACTACCCAATGCCCGTGCACCTTCAGCCGGGGTACAGGGGTCGTCTTCGCACAGCATTATCCATGGATGTGACGGAGGCCCTTAGTCGACAGGTCTTATCGCTACCCATGTATCCTGAATTACATATAGAGCAGGTTGAATTGGTTGCAAAATCAATCTGTGATCTGCTTTTCAGGAGAGGGTAAGCAATTCTATGCGTGAGACAGGCATCAAGCCAGTTTGGTCTGGTCTTTATACAACTTGGCAAGAAGCTTGTATGGCTGCAAATGTCCTAAGCGGCAATGGGCTAAGCAGAGAAGAATGGTTTGATCGAATCACTGGTCAATTAGTTGATTATCGCAAGGAAATAAGTCAATATGGAGTAGCCATGCCACCGCGGGCAACGAGTTTGCCACAGCATTGCTCTCTAACACGACCAACTTCTATCTTGGACCTAGGCGGATCTTCTGGCTGGTGTTGGGATCATCTTATTAATAGCGGAGGCGGAGAGCATGTGTCGTCTTACTACATAGTTGAAACACAGGAGGTGGTTGATTACATGACTTGTAACGCACTCCAATCCGATCCAGTACTCTACCAAACATTGGAAGAACCACTAGCGCCAGTAGACACACTGTATTGCAACAGCGTTTTGCAATATTTTGAAAGCAACGAAGTATTTATTTCGGTAATCGAACAGACCCTTCCCGAGTTCATCCTATTAGATGATTTAGTTGCGACCAATCAAAAGGATTTTTTTACAGTTCAATTGTTGAGAGAGTCAGCTATACCTTATCGATTCTTAGAACTGCAGTCATTGCTAAATAGTTTGACGGAGCTTGGGTATCGCATGGTCTTGAGATGCCCATATCAATCACCAATTAGGGGGCTGATAGCGCCGCTACCAATGGAAAACTTTCCCGCCAAGAATCGTCTGCGTTATTCCAGCACCCTACTCCTTAAGCGCGAGAATACAAAATGAAAGTAACAAAATGTAACCTGGATGGAATATTAGTGATCGAGCCAAAGAAATATGTTGATGAACGCGGTTTTTTTCTGGAGACTTTTGAGCAAGCACGATATAAAGATCATGGAATAAATGAAAATTTTGTACAAGAAAACCACTCTCGTTCTGTAAAGAATGTGGTGCGAGGACTTCATTTCACGAAAAATAAACCACAGACTCAGATTGTCTCCGTAACAAGAGGGCGGATCTTTGATGTTGTCGTTGATATACGAAAAAAATCAGCGACTTTTGGTGAGTGGTTTGGGGTAGAATTAGGAGAGGGTGGACCATCGCAAATGTATATGCCTCATGGCTTTGCTCATGGATTCTGTGTGCTTTCAGACTGGGCTGATATTCACTATAAAGTCAGTCAGCCCTATGATCCTAAGGACGAGGGTGGTTTGTATTGGAATGATGCGATGGTTGCAATTGATTGGCCAACCTTCTCGCCAATTGTTAGCAGTCGTGATTCAAAGCTGCCTGGCTTGGCGCTTATTCAGGGTATCGAGTGACGTTTAATAGAGAAAATTTTGATCAAAAAAAAGCTTTAAGCGTTGAGGCTCAATCCAATGACGCCAATCTCCTCGCTTTGGCGTATCAGTTTGTTGAGGAGTCAAACAAATATGATTACGCTTATCATTGGTCATGGTTAGGATTGCCCATTATTCAGCTCCCGGAAGATATTTTGGTAACGCAGGAAATAATTTGGCAAAACAAACCTGATTTGATAATTGAAACTGGAGTTGCTTGGGGTGGATCCGTTATATTACACGCGGCTATGCTGGAGTTGATGGGAAAGGGTGAAGTTGTGGCAATAGACTCAACCCTTTCAGCGCATGTCAAAACTGAAATCACAAAATACCATTTTTCTAAACGGATAAAGTTAATAGAAGGTAATTCTGTAAGCAACGAAACGCTCTCAGAAGTTCGTAAGCATCTAGCGCCCCAAAAGTCAGTCGCAGTCTTTCTAGATTCAAATCATACGCATGAACATGTATTAAATGAACTGCGCGCCTACGGGCCAATGGTTACCATAGGCCAGTATCTTACAGTTTACGGGACTGCAATTGAAAACATGCCATCACCAGAGCACAGGAAGCGCCTATGGGGGCCCGGCAATAGCCCTTTAAGTGCGATAAGAGCTTATCTTCAGGAATCAGATCGATTTCAGATAGATGAGCGACTGGATAAGTTATCTTTGTGCACCTTTGCTCTTAATGGAAGGCTTAAATGCATTCGGTAAAGAAGCAGAAGATATTAGTGTTTACCGCTAAGATCATTGGTTTAAATTGTATAAAATTTTTACTAAAAAATTTTCGTGAAGACGAATACACAATTATTGTCTGCGAACCTGATTCAGATTTGGTTATTCAAGAATTGAAAAAAAAAGGTTGCCATGCTATTAAATTAGATGAGCGTGTCCTAAGTCGAATAAGAGGGATGGAAGACAATTATTTCGATTGGCTGCTTAATTTATGGGGCGGATACATTTTTAAAAACGATGTTTTATCAAAGGCAAGTCAAAGTCTGAACATTCATCCCTCATACTTACCATACTGTCGAGGACGTGATCCAGTGGTATGGGCTTTACGAAATGCGTTGCCAGCGGGTGTAACTTTGCATACGATAACTCCTGGAGTTGATGAAGGTGATATTTGGTATCGTGAGCAGATCTTATATACATATCCAAGCACGGGGGCCGAGGTTTATGAAGCGGTAACTGAAAGAGCTTGGAGAGTGTTTTGTGAAAAATGGCCTAAGATACGAGTCAATGAAGTTGTCCCATTTACCCAGCCAAAGGATGGCGTCGGAAATACATATCGCCGAAAAGATCTTTTGTTGGATAGACGCATCGATACAGACAAGGACGCAGCTGCACAACTCATCTTTAGGCGTTTGCTAGCTCACGATTTTGGGCGGGAATATCAAGCCGAAGTGATTATTGATGGTCAAGCATATGCGGCGCATTTAAAATTAAAAAAGAAGTGATGTATGTTTTTTTGAGTCAAATAGTTTTGTAACATACTATGAGAAAAGAAATGAATGAAATTCATATGGCGGGTCCATGGATCACCGCGCAAGAGGAAAAAACTGTCCTTGATGCAATAAGAAATGGTTGGTATGGAAAGGGCGCATATCACTATGTTGAGACCTTTGAATCTGCATTTGCCAGCTATCACGATCGCCGGCATGCGCTAATGACGCCCAATTGCACGACAGCTCTACATCTTTTACTTGCAGGTCTAGGCATAGGCGAAGGCGATGAGGTGATTGTTCCTGACTGTACATGGGTAGGTTCTACTGCTTGCGTGACCTATCAAAGAGCAACTACTGTCTTTGCTGACATTGATCCAATCCATTGGTGCTTGACTCCTGAGTCCATTGCTAAAGAAATCACCCCGAAAACAAAAGCGGTTATAGTGGTTGACCTTTTTGGCAATATGCCAGATTGGGACGGGATTCAATCCTTATGCAAAGAGCGTAATATTCTAATGATCGAGGATGCAGCAGAAGCCTTAGGCTCAATTTATAGGGGAAGGCGAGCGGGTAATTTTGGAATAGGGTCTACATTCAGCTTCCACCGAACAAAGACAATCACTACTGGCGAAGGCGGAATGCTGCTTCTTGATGACGATGATCTTTATCAAAGGTGTAAATTTCTACGGGACCATGGACGCGAACCTGGCACATATTACAACACAGAAATAACGTTCAAGTACATGCCATCTAATTTGCAGGCTGCACTTGGCTATGCTCAGTTTCAAAGAGTTGACGAGTTGGTTGAAAAGAAGCGATGGATTTGGCAAGGTTTTTGTGAGCGGCTTTCTGACATACCCGATATTCTTCTTAATCCTGAACCGGATGATGTGAAAAACGGAGTTTGGGCTACAGCACTGGTTTTTGGTGCGTCGCATGGTATGACGCGCGACTTGGCGTTGGCAAAATTATCAACACTTGATATTCCTGCACGCCCATTCTTTTACCCCTTGAGTTCCTTGCCGGCATATCCAGGTAGAGCGGCAGAGTGCCGACAGAAAAATCCTATTTCTTATCTGACCTCTGAACATGGGATCAATTTGCCTTGCGCTCTTAACTTAACAGACTATGATTTGGATCGTGTATCCGAAGGCATACATACCTTGCTCGGCATGTAATTCGTAAAAAGCGAAGTGGGAGTTATCTATGGCGATACCCAAGTTGGTTAAGTTTCAACTATTTCAGGATGTCAATGGAGCCCTTTGTGTGTATGAAGGCGGCCAAACGGTTCCATTTAATATCAAACGTGTCTTTACGGTATCAGCCAAGGCGGCCGATATTCGAGGTGATCATGCGCACAAGCAATGCACCCAATTGCTAGTCTGCGTGTCGGGGAAAATAAGGGTTGAATGTGATGATGGACGGGCTGTCGTGCGGTTTGATTTATGTAATATGGGGGAAGGGCTGTTGATTCCCCCCGCGGTTTGGGCTAAGCAGGAATATATTGAGAATGGGGCCGTTCTAATGGTGTTGTGTGACCGTGTCTATGAAGCAGATGATTACCTAAGGGACTACGATGAGTTTAAAAAGTTTGTGGAAAATTGAGGAATAGAGTAATGGAAACCCCCCAATCTGATAAGCAACACCAAGGCAAAGTCATCCTGACCAAGGAGGAGTTTCTGCAACTGAACGAGAAATCTGCCCGTGAAATGAGCCAAAATATTATGCTGGTCAAAAAAGCGCGTGAGGTGCTGATAGAGGCAGACCGGCACCGCTGGATACACCAGAATTCTTGGTTTGGGGAGCCGTTGCTGAACCTGCCGCAGGATATGTTTGCTATTCAGGATATCATCTGGCGAACTCGGCCGGAATTCATCATCGAAGTTGGCGTAGCTTGGGGGGGCGGTATGCTGTTCGAAGCCATGCTGCTTGAGATACTAGGTGGCAAGAAAGTCATCGGAATAGATATCTTCATTCCAGATGATTTGCGCCAGCGCCTGATAAATCATGGGAAATTGTCAGAGCGGCTTGTGCTTTTGGAGGGTGGCAGCACGGCTCCCGAAACATTAAGGCAGGTGAAAGAGATGCTGGGCGGGTCTAGAAAGGTAATGGTTATGTTGGATTCGTACCATACTCACGACCATGTACTGAATGAATTACATGCATATGCGCCTTTTGTTGAAAAGGGACAATATTTGATATGCGGGGATACCGTTGTTGAATATATTCCTCCCCAACTGCACCGTCCCCGTGAATGGGGGCCTGGGAATAACCCCGCAACGGCGGTCAAGGCGTTCCTTTCTGAAACAGACCGTTTCGTCGTAGACGAGAAAATCGATCAACGGCTGCTCTTCTCTTGCCACCCAGGGGGTTATTTGCAGGCGGTTAAGTGACGGATTTTCTTGTTCTACAAGATAAATAACTCCCCAACACAGAGAGATTAATTATGAGGATTTTAGTTACTGGCGCGCTTGGACATGTTGGCTCGAGACTAATCCGGGATTTGCCCTTTTCATTCCCGGGATGTGAGATTGTCATGGTGGATAACTTGATGACCCAACGTTACTGCTCATTATTCAATCTGCCGAAGGAGGGGAGTTATCGGTTTATCGAGGCTGACATAATTCAAATTGAATTGCAACCATTATTGCAGGGCATAGATGTAGTCGTTCATCTTGCAGCGATAACCGACGCGGCAGGGAGTTTTGATAAAGCAGAGCAGGTTGAACAAAACAATTTCAATACGACCAAGCGCTTGGCTGAGGCTTGCCTTGATGCTGGTGTGCGTTTAATCACTTTGTCGTCCACCAGTGTCTATGGCACTCAAGCTGAGTTGGTAGATGAAGAATGTTCTGAAGAAGAGCTAAATCCACAAAGCCCTTATGCAACGACAAAGCTGAAAGAAGAGCGCTTGGTTCAGCAACTTGTTCGAGAAAGAGGGCTAAAGGCCGCAATCTGCAGGTTTGGCACTATTTTTGGAGATTCGACGGGGATGCGTTTTCATACTGCAGTGAATAAATTCTGTTGGCAAGCAGTTCTTGGTCAGCCATTAACAGTTTGGTCAACTGCATACGATCAAAAGCGCCCTTATCTTGATTTAATTGATGCTTCTCGAGCTATTTCTTGCATCATAAAAAAAGATCTTTTTTGCGGAAAAATTTTCAATGTGCTTACACTCAACGCCACAGTTCGACAAATCGTAGAAATGATCAAGGAGTTTGTTCCAGACATTCAGGTGAGTTTTGTAGACAGTATGATAATGAACCAATTGTCGTATGAGGTGTCAAACGAGAAGTTTCAGTCCGAGGGGTTTAAGTTCGCGGGTGATTTAAGGCGCGGCATAGGGGAAACGATTAATCTATTAAGGCAGGCAAGTACACGGTGAGTTTACATTTTAAAGGGATGTTTGTGAAAATCATAAAAAACAAAGAGAAGATGCTCGATGCTAATTGGGTAGGCGTGAAAAAAGAATGTCATTATGCACAGAACAAACAAACAATTTGAGTATTCTTGTAACAACCCCCCGAAGGTGACAATTGGACTACCTGTTTTTCAAGGTGAGGTATATTTAAAGCAAGCCATTGATAGTCTACTAAATCAGACATATCGAGATTTTGTGTTAGTTATCAGTGATGACGCATCTACTGACAGAACAAATGAAATCTGTGAATACTACCAGCAAAAGAATCAGCAAATAATTTATTCAAGAAATGAAGTTAATCTTGGGGCGCAAGGTAACCTACTTAAAATTTTGAAAGATGCAAAATCAGAATATTTTGTATGGGCATCACAAGATGATTACTGGGCTGAAGATTTTTTGTTGCTATTGGTTGAAAAATTGGAAAAAAATGAGAGCTTGTCTCTTGCATTCAGCGCTATTGAATTAATTGATAGTGAATTAACTGCTCGAAAACTAAGTTTTGTAGGTAGATGGAACCCAAATAAACTGACGCAGTATGGACTAATTTCAGCATTATTATTGCCAGTTTCAAAATTTAGCTGGTTGAAAACAAATTTAGCCGTGCATGGTGTTGTTAGAACTGAAGCGCTAAAGGCAGCATTTGATCACTTGATTGGAATTGCAAATCAAGACAGAATTTATATATTATTCTTAATTTTTAAAGGTCGATGGGGTTACATTGATGAAAAACTCTATTATCGAAGGACATTCACGGGGTATCTATTACGAGAAAAAATAATAGATTCAATTAGTAAAAGCCAGAAGTCAAAAATTACACCATTAATATGCAGTATGAAAATGATGTGTGGAACAATACGGTTTGCTAACATCCCGATCAAGATGAAGTTGTATACATTCACCATAGTAATTTTGTACTGCATCTGCTCTTATTGGACAAAATTCATTGAGCTTTTGTCAAACTTAATCCAAACTTGGGGAGGTGAGTCAATATTCAAATCAGTGCGTACCTTATACAGAAGTTGCAAAGAATTTTTTTAAATAAAATCCTCAATGGTAAAAATAAATACCAAAGATAGTAAAGCTGTCAAATAATTTAAAGAATTTATTGAAGTAAAAAACGATAATTAGAGGTAAATAAAATGTTTAGCAGTCTATTTGGTAAGAAAGAAGCCTTTATTATTGCTGAAGTTGGTCAAAATCATCAAGGTGATCCTGAATTAGCATTGAGATATGTACGTGAATTTGCAAACGTTGGGGCAAATGCTGTTAAATTTCAAACTCGAAATAACAAAGTATTATTTGCAGAAGAGGCATACAAAAAGCCATACGATAGTGAGAACGCATTTGCAGAAACATACGGGGAGCATCGAGAGGTTCTTGAATTACCGATTAATTTTCTTAAAGAACTTAAAGACGAATGCAGAAAATTCAATGTTAAATTCATGTCAACCCCTTTTGATGAGTCTAGTCTTGATATATTGCTTCAATTAGATGTTGACATAATAAAGATTGCATCTTTTGATCTTGGGAATTTGCCGTTCATAAAAAAAATCGCTCAGACCAATCGGCCAACTGTTTTGAGTGTTGGTGGTGGAGACATGAGGCAAATAAATGCAAGTGTTGATCTATTAAATAGATATTGTAATCAGGTTGCAATTTTGCATTGTGTTTCAGAGTATCCTTGCCCACATAATAAACTTGGATTAGATCAGATCGAGAGACTGCAGGAAGTCTTCCCCAAGAATATCATCGGACTTTCAGACCACTTCAACGGAATTGTCTCTGGCCCAGTTGCTTATATGAAAGGAGCGCGAGTTTTTGAAAAGCATGTTACTTTCGATAGAACATGGAAGGGGACCGATCATAGTTTTGCTTTAACTCCAGACGGATTTAGAAAATTTTGTAGAGACATTAGACGTGTTCCGGAAATGCTTGCACCAAAGGACTTGTCTGAGGTTGGAAAGGAGCCTGTTTTTAAGAAACTTGGGAAGTCATTGGTTCCAGTGAATAACCTACTTGCAGGTGAGCACATCACTATTGATGACTTATCGGGAAAAATATTTAACAAAACATACATACCGGTTCGAGAAAGTATAAATGTTATTGGGAAGAGGCTTAAATGTGATGTAAAGGCTGGCGAACCGCTGCAATGGGAGTTGCTTGAATGAAATTAAAGGAGTGCTCGGAAACACTAAAAAAAGCAGAAATTATTTTTTTTGATTTTGATGGGGTATTTACAGATAATTATGTTTACTCAGCATCAGATGGTGCTGAAAGTGTTCGGTGTTGGCGTGGTGATGGAATTGGCTTGCAAAAGATCAGGCTGTTGGGAATACCATTTTTTATTATTTCAACGGAAAAGAATAAAGTTGTTTCAGCTCGTGCTGAAAAGCTTGGAATCCCTTGTTATCAGAATGTCGCTGATAAATTGATTGTAGTTAAGAAAATATTGACTGAAATTGGATTGCAGAGAGAAAGAGCCATATTTGTTGGAAACGATGAAAATGACCTTACTGCTTTGCGGTATGTGGGAATACCTATCATCCCAAAAGATGCGGCACCCACTCTATTATCAGATCAAGCATATATTCAATGTGAGAGTAATGGTGGAAGAGGAGTTGTAAGAGAGATATGTGAAGCGATTTATCATTCAAGAAATATTGAAAATGGAGAAACCAAATGATTGGAACTGCTGTTGCTAAATTTCCTCCTAGTCAGTCCGTGGGCGAGAGGTATTGGGGTGAGGAGCTACTACTAGTTTTATCCTCGAAAAATTACACAATGAAGAAGCTAATAACAAGAGCTGGGCAAAAGGGCGGTTTGCAGTATCATCGGCTAAAAGACGAGGCTAACTATGTGATTTCAGGCCGCTTACTTTTGCGGTATGAAGATGAACGTGGGGTTTTGCAAGAAAAAGAAGTCGGACCTGATGAGTGGTTTCATTTACCAGCTGGTTGTGTTCATCAAGAAGAAGCAATTACGGACGTCGTTAGAATCGAAGTATCCACACCTCATTTCAACGACCGAGTAAGGGTTGAGTCAGCGTTTGGTATAAACGTTGAGTGGGGATTGCCTACCACTCAAGACTCAGAGATCGAGATTCGATAGGAGCAGTATTGTTAAAAACACTAGGAGTAATACCTGCACGAGGCGGGTCTA
>JACCED010920315.1_pt1 | contig 26153 bp, 23 predicted proteins | sample 7455021 | NCBI WGS metagenome assembly JACCED01 (sample SAMN15323456, study PRJNA562643) | freshwater metagenome | isolation source: river surface water | place: USA:Blue River Watershed | collected 2017-08-19 | reverse complement strand
GCGTCTGCCAGCTCTGCAGTGACTGTCGCTTGCGTACTGAGATACTTCCCAAATGCAGATCCGAGAAAGGCAAGCTGACCCACCGCAAGGTTTGCAAGAACAATCTCCTCGGGTTTATCATAATTCGTTCCCTGAAGTTCCCAAGGCTTGTTTATCCCATTAGTGATAACGATATTTTCAGACATAGTATGAATTCAAAAATTGACGGCGCTAACACTGTCAAATAATTTTCTGTGGGTAATCAAATCAAGTTTTCTGTCTCAAGTACACCACCCATCCGAGAATTGCCTTCAAGCATCGCTCAAGAGAGGCAAGTTTTACGCACAAAAAATAGGATTTCAGCGGTTTGAATGAGTGGTCAGACTTTGCCAAGTGTTCCATTCCTTGACTCGTTCTGATGGCTGCATACGCCTGCGCGTTCGAGGTAGCCTCAAAACTTATGGGAAAAACGGAAAGGATAAATTTGAAATGACCGGTTGTGGGGCAGTGCAATACGCACAAGGCGGCTTGCTGGAGAAGAAGGCCCAGTCACCCGACATGCACTTAGGAAACTACTTTGCTGTGGTCTGCATCAAGGGTGCATCCCCGCACGCACGGGGAACCCTTCGGATATCAACAGTCAATAGCGCAAGACCGTGTTTAATGTCCAGCGAACATGCTGGACATTTTTATTTCGATGCCAGAATCAATGGGGCTGTGTGTCATTCACCGAAGGACGTGCACGCATTTTTACTGACAGCGTGTGCAACGCAGGCGTCTTAGGTAGCCAGTCCTTGTCACCAAATCGGAACTGCATATAGTCATACAACACGATGGCACATATTGCATCCAGCTTAGGAGGAACGGCCACCGGATCGCCGGGTGTCATGTCACCGGCAAACTTCTCAAGGCGCTGCAAGGCCTCAACCATTGTGCGGCGGCGGCGCAAACCTACTGGCGTTTCATCAAAGATTGCCGGAGCCGTTACTTTGCGCGTAATAATGGTATGCACTGATGCCTCAATTGCACCGATTGCAATACCGGCCCGTGACATGATGGCCCCCACCTCAGCAGGTGTTTCACCGATCAGGCAGGGCCACTCCGGTGCTTTCCTGGTCGCTTCAAGCCACTGAACGATCAGCAGGCTCTCGCTCAATGGTGTGCCATCGTCCAGAATTAGCGTCGGCACACGGGTGGCGGCATTGGCTAAGCGTAGACGCGCATCATCTGCCCAGGGGTCTACGATAGTTCGCTCGATGTGTAGCCCTTTCTCGATCATTGCGATTTCTGCAATGCGCACAAATGGCGAAGTCGTATTTGCCAAAAACTGCATAATTTTCTCCGATATAATTTTTATTACTGAAGATGGTCGCAACGACAAATCTGGCACTCAGTAAATCAGTCACTGAAATCTCGCTGCCACTACGGATCAATACATGATGTGACCACCATCGACCACAATGGTCTGCCCACTGACAAAGCCTGAGAGATCACTGAGGAGATACAAGGCTGTGCCAACCAGATCATCAGGACGCTGCTCTCTGGATATTGCTCTGGCTTTCAGAAAGCTTTGCTGCCACTCGACTGGTCGATTTTGCGTGGCACCTGTGATTACGAAGCCTGGCGCAATCACATTACAACGCACGCCATCTTTACCGCATTCTTTAGCTAAACCTTTTGTCATGGCGAGCACAGCGCCTTTGGTGGCTACGTAATGAAGGTAACCCGGCTGCCCCGCAACGGCGACCACTGATGCAATATTGACGATGGAGCCTCTCTTGCGTTCACGCATAGCGGGCATAACAGCCTTGCAGCAAAGCCAGACTCCTTTTACATTGACCTGAAAGATACGGTCCCACTCATCCACACCAAGCTCTTCGAAAGGCGTCAGTTTGACCTCCCGAAAATAGGCGGCGTTATTGATCAATCCGTCGATTCTGCCGGACTCCTTGAGTGCGGTCTCGGTCATTGTCTTGATGGAAGCCTCATCACTGACGTCAACCCTCGCATAGGTAGCACGGCCGCCCATCGACCTGATCAGGTCCATCGTCTCATCAGCTGCGTTCATGTCAGCTACCACGACATGTGCGCCCTGCGCGGCAGAACCTAGTGCGAAAGCCTGTCCAATACCTGTAGCTGCACCAGTGACGACGATAGTCTGGTCTTGTAGAAGATTTTGTGTAGTCATCAGTTACTCTCTCCGTAGTGCCAGCATGACTGGCGAGTGAATGGGTAATACTGGTTTAATGCTTGCCGCTATGATGCTCGGAATGCTGATGTCCCTTGCTTGATTCACCGCCTGGCACGGCGGGCGCCGCTGTGCAGCGACTACTGCCAGCACATTCGTCCACCTGCAAGTTGCGCGCGACTTTGTCTCGTACCGTCCCGGACAAATCAATTTCTACTGTCCACACACCGGCCATCTGAAGCTCCAGTACCGCTTTGTACTCGCCCGGGTTGCCCGTCGGCGCAGCCTTCACTGGTCTGATCGTATGCGCCATGGGCATCGAGGGCATCAGTGCCCCCAAGGTCACCTGAACATTGTTCAGCATCGATCCATCGCGTCGCTGAATTTTTACGAGGCACTCGAGCATCGGGCCGGTCCCGAAAGAAAGACATTTCAACTCCACCCGGGGCCGACCGGACTCTGCAGCGGCAAAGTGAGGCAGAAGCAAAAATGCGGCGACTGCAGCAGTAACCCACGCTGCCAGAAAAATTCGTAAACGTGTAACCATGGTTGACTATCCCTTTAACATCTCAATTTTTCAGATTCATGGGGTACGGGGCGCACGCTGAGTCGCACGGTCCAATCGCTTCATTGATGCGGCCAGCAGTAGCACCGTCGATTCATCGAGCAGACCCCGCGGACGCCACCGCAACAACAGCGCTACCAGGCCTCCGAACACCACCATCCGCCAGCCCTGGAACCAGCGCGTGGCATCGAGCAGCCCAAGATCAAGCGCTACACCCAGCAGCGGCCCCAGCGAGGTTCCCAGTCCCCCTAGCAGCGCATAACCCACGGCATGCACTCCGAGCATGGGATCAAACAGCGCAGGCTCAATGTAAGTGACCCGGTGCGCATACAACCCTCCACCCAGCCCCGCGATTCCGCCAGCGAGTGCGGCTGCAAACTGGCGAATGCGGACTACGTCAATGCCTTGCGAAGCCGCCAGCGCGTCGTCCTGCCCTGTCATGCGCAGCGCCATGCCTAATCGGAGGCGCTCGAGCGTCATCAGCAGACCTAACACCAAGATCAGCACCGCGACCGTCAACGCGAGATACTCGCCCGGAGTAACATCGTTCTCCAGAGACCAGCGGATATCACGAAACCCTTCGATACCGGCAGGTCCGACTGGACCGTCCTCAGCAGGGCGCTGCCAAGTCCACCAGCCAAGTGTGATCCGCGCCATCTCACCAAAAGCCAGCGTGGCGACCGCATAATGAAGACCGGCGAGCTGCATGGTGGGTAGCGCCAGAAGCCAAGAAAACAGCGCGCCAACGCTCATTCCTGCAGCCAGCGCTAGCGTCAGCGGCGCATGAAACATGACGGACAGCACAGCAGATGCATAGGCACCCAATCCGAAAAAGGCTTGCTGTGCGAATGAAATCCGACCAACCAGCAACAAAAGGTAAGCAGAGAGCGCAAGCAAGGACATGATGGCGATGTCGCTGAATAACCCTGTCAGGTAAGCGCCCGAGCCATCACCCATGCCGAGCATGAGATGCGCAAGCCTTTCATGCAGAGCATCGAAAACAGAGCCTTCCGCGCTTGCCAGAGAGGCAGAAGATGCTGCGGGCCTGTCGTTCATGGGCGTATGCCCCGCGATACCCAATGACGTCCTTGCGACCCCACCGGCCACACCAGCACCATCAGCAACAACGCATAGCTTGCGAACTCTCTACCCTGAGCGCCGAGCAGGGATTGCGCAAACGACTCCACAACCCCAAGCAGCAATCCACCCCGCAGCACGCCCCGCACAGAGCCCAGTCCACCCAACATGGCGGCCACTAAACCTTTAAACAGCAGCCACATGCCAAACATCGGCGTCACCTGGCCTTCGAGCGACAGTACCGCGAATGCAGCTAGTCCAGACAAGGCGCAAGCGACAGCAAAGCCGACTGACTGCAACCATGGCACTGGCATCCCTGCCAGATGCGCTGCGATACGATGGTCAGCGGCTGCACGCCATGAAAGACCTGTGCGTGTTCGTTGAAGCCAGAGCGCCATGCCCAGCGTGACAGCTACTGAAAGCATCGTCAGGACCAGCCGGTCGGGACGGATCGTTAACGCTCCAATTTCCCAGATCTCGCCGACCGACAGCGACGGAAAGGCGTTCAGATGCCGGGGAAGCAGGTTAACCGCCAGCTGTTCAAGCTGCATCCAGATCGCAAAACTCGACGCCAGAGCAGTCATCTCACGGCTGTTACTCAACGAGTGATTGTCCGGCGCACTGAGGGAGTGCGGCGCCTCGCCGGACCGTCGGGCAAAACACAGCTGTTCTACATAGTAGCCAATCAAAATGGCTGACATCACTACGGCCAGGGCGACGAGCCATACTGAGATGTGATAGCGCGCATGTAACCAGGCGCCGAGATAAGCGGCCAGCATCGCAGTGGCGCCGTAGGCTAAATTCAATCTGCGCAAACAGCCAAATGTCAGTGACAATCCCAGTCCGAGGAGTGCGTAAACTCCGCCATCCAGGAGTCCGTCAAGCACAAGCTGCAGCACGTCTAACATGGGTCAGGCCCGGCTGCTTCAGGTCTTGCGCTGCTGTCCGAGATAAGCGCGCTGGATCACATCGTCCTCTGCCAGTTCCCCGGGATCTCCCGAGAAACTCACGCGCCCTTGCTCCATCAGGTAAAAATGCTGGGCCACTTTTAGCGCCATATGCGCGTTTTGCTCCACCAGGAATATGCTCACGCCCTCGCTGTGAAGCTGCCCAATAATCGAAAAAATCTCTGCAACGACCATAGGTGCCAGACCCACTGATGGTTCGTCCATGAGCAGCAGACGGGGACGAGACATCAGCGCACGAGCAACGGCCAGCATTTGCTGCTCACCGCCTGAGAGAGTCCCAGCCAGCTGCGACTCGCGCTCTTTGAGTCGAGCGAAACGCGTGAACATGGCATCGATGTCACTGCGAATGCCATTCGAATCGCGCCGCCGATACGCGCCAGCCATCAGGTTTTCTCGCACCGTGAGCGCTGGAAAAACAAGCCGGTTCTCAGGGACCAAAGCCATGCCGCGCGAAACGATTTCAGCCGGCGTCTTGCCGATGAGTTCCTCACCTTCAAATTTCACAGAACCACGCTGCGGCTTGAGTATCCCCGAGAGCGTCAGCATCAGGGTGGATTTGCCAGCGCCATTGGGTCCCAGCAGGCACGTCACCTGCCCTGCTTTCGCCGACAGAGAAACTCCTTTGAGCGCTTCGATCTTGCCGTAGGACGTGGCCAGGTCAGTTATTTCCAACATGATGGTGAGAGTTTCGAACGTATTTCAAGTTGAAGGAATGCAGCCGCAGGATCATGCGGTCACGGTCTCATCGGCTCCCAGATAGGCTGCACGAACCTGCGCGTCCTGCTGTACCTGCGCCGGTGTACCCTCTGCGATCTTGCGACCAAAGTTGAGAACGGTCACCCGGTCACATACGCCCATGACCAGTTCCATATGGTGCTCGATCAGCAAAATAGTGCGGCCTCGGTCGCGCAGACTGCGAATGCGCGCATCAAGGTCGTCAATCTCTTCAGCGTTCATGCCCGCAGCAGGTTCGTCGAGCAGCAGCAGTTCGGCATCTGTAGCAGCGGCACGAATCAGCTCTAGCCTGCGCTGCTCGCCAAAAGCTAGCTGACTCGCCAGCATGTCGCGCTTATGAGCGAGATCAGCGAATTCAAGTAGTTCCTCGGCCTGCTCACGCGCTGCAGCAGCGCCAGATAGCCAGCGCTCCCGAAAACCTGCCCAACCGGTTTCACGCACGACGCGTGCTGCCCACAGGTTTTGCCACACGGTGAGATTTCCGAAGAGGCGAATGTTCTGAAAAGTACGTGCAATGCCAAGCTGTGAGCGCTGATGAGGATCAAGCCGCGAAATATCCCGCCCCTTGAATTGCAAGGATCCCGAGGTCGGCGCATACACGCCAGTGATCAGATTCACCGTTGTGCTTTTACCTGAGCCATTCGGACCGATCAGTCCAAGGATCTCGCCTTGGTTGACGACCAGGTCGAGCCCATCTAGCGCTTTGACGCCACCAAAATGGCGGCTGAGTGTCCTGAGTTCCAGCATGGAGCGCAGCCTCCGTATTTTTTGTATGACCGTGGCACCAGATTATTTGGCGCCAGCGTGACCTTTGTCGAAAATGTTGAGTCTCAGAGAGCGTGTCAGCAGACCGTTCGGGCGAACCAGCATGACTACCACGATCAGCACGCCAAACAAGAGGCTTCTCCAGTCGCCGATGAAACGCAGGCCTTCCAGCAGAAAACCTTGAATGAAAATCACCGCGAGCAATGTACCCGCCAGACTAGAGAGACCACCGAGAATGGGATACGCGATGGCAAACGTGGCCAGCAAGATGCCGAAATTGCCGTGCTCGATGTGTGTCGCATAGTGCGCATACACGCCACCCGCGAGGCCTGCGATTGCACCTCCCAGACCAAACGCCGATACCTTCGCCGCCGTCAGATTGATGCCTACGCTCTGAGCAGCCAGTTCATCCTCGCCAATCGCGCGCCACAGCGTCCCGACACGAGAGCGATCGAGCAGCCAGAGCAGCAACAGAACTGCAGACACCAACACCCAGATCAGCACATTGACTTCAAGCGTGCTCCAGCCGTTGCTCGGAAAGTAGCGTATGCCGCCAAAGCCCAGACTGCCATCGGGACCCGCCAGCCCCTGAGGCGTCTCGACCCGGTATTTCAGGTTGAAAAAAACAAGACGAACGATCTCGCTGAATGCCGTCGTGGCCACCACCAGCATCAGTCCCTTAACCCGTAGCGCGGGAAAACCGACCGCAATCGCGACTAGGCAGGCGACAGTCGCACCCATACCCAAAGCCAGTGCCAATGGCCAGTGCCAGACGGCGGTCATCATTCCGGCCACATAGGCACCGATGGCAAAGAAGCCGCCCTGCGCCAAGCTCACCTGCCCCGTATGAAGCACGCACCAGGCAGACAGCCCCAGCAAGGTGTGAATGCCAATGATCTGCGCTAATCCAAGGTAGAAATCCATGTGAACTCGCGAGTCGTTTAATCACGGCCACCGGGGACAGCAAACAGCCCACCCGGTCGGAATACCAGAAACACAAACAGCAGCAGCATCACATAGATGTCACGCTCGCTGACGCCACGCAAGAACTGGAAAAGATTCTCGCAGGCGCCCACGATCAGACCTGCCACGATCGCACCGGGAATGCTGCCCAGACCACCGATCACAGTCACCACCAAGCCTTTGATCGTCAGTGGCAACGCCAGTAAGGGCGACAGCACACCGACTGCTGCTCCCGTCATGGCGCCTGCGGTCCCGCCCAGCAGACCGGCGATAACGAAGGTGCTGACATTGGTGCTGGCGATGCCCATGCCACAAAGCTGAGCGGCAACCGGCTGCTGCGCCACAGCCCGCGTTGCCAGACCAAGACGCGTTCGCTTGAGCAGCTGTATGAGCGCCACCATGACCATGCAGCCAAGCACAAAAACAAATAGCAGATCGCCACGAACAAAAAACGAGCCTAGCTCAATGTTCGCATTCTGGAACATCGCGGGAAAATTCAGCGGCATGCCATGCGTAATATGCGAAATGAACTCCTCAATCGCCAGCAGCATGCCCACCGTAGACAGTAGCGTGGCTCGGGGATTGTTGATTGGCAGGAAGCGAAAGCACACCAGATAGACCAGCCACCCGAGCACGCCTCCCATCAGCGCTGCAGCCATGTACACGACGGGGGTCGGCACGATGTTCACAACCACCAGGCTCAGATAGGCGGCCGCTACCGATGTGGCGGCATACGACAGGTTGATCTTGTGCATCACGCCAAAGATCAATGTAAAGCCGATCCCGATGAGTGCATAGGTCGCACCGAAAAGCAGTCCGTCAATGACGGACTGCGTGAGATCAATCAGATCCAGTAAGTCCATGCGGTGCCATAAAAAGGTTGTAAATGCGGCCAAGAATCCGGCCGCACAAGGACACTAACTACCCGACCGCTTACTGGTTAGGCGTGTGCGCGACCACCCAGTGGCCGCCTTTGGCTTGCACGAAAAGATAAGGCTTGATGGCTTCGCGGTCTTCGGTACGGCCGACTTTACCGATCAGCCCCTGGGATTGCTTCATGCCAGCGAGGCCATCACGAATCTTCTGACGGTCGGCTTGGACAGTCTCCGGGCGGCCCATGACCTTTTGCTTCTCGATGATTTCTTTTAGTGTGAAGATGTTCTCGAAGGCTGCCGCGTTGTGCAGGTCCATGTTGTACTTGGGATTGACGGCCTGCACAGCTGCTGCGGCTTTCTTGGCTTCGTCAGTGACTGGCGCAAAACTGGTCGGGATCACTAGTCCTTCGGCCTGCTGTGCGCAGCCGTTGAGGGTCTCCATGCTGGATGATGAAGTCAGACCGATCAACAGCTTGGGCTTAACGTTCTGACGCGCCATTTCTTTCAGCACACCACAGGTGGTGAACGGGTGAGCTGAGATCGCAACGACATCGGCATTGGCGCGCTTGATTTCACGCACTTGGTTGGAGAAGTTAATGTCATTGAGCAGCCATTCGCTCTGCCCTTTGACTTCGAGTCCGTTCGCGCCTGCCTGGGCTTTGATGACATTGAATGTGGCGTTGCTGTGCGCGAAGTCTTTCTCTACGCCACCCCAGAAGGTTTTGTAATCGGGCCACGTCGTCTTGACCCATTCGAACACTGCTTTGTACATGTTCGCTTCGCTGGGGACGTTCCGGAATGCCCACTGGGACATAGCCGCCAAACCGCCTTTGGCCGCCACATCGGTGTACATCGGGAACTGCACACCCGAGTCCGACGCATCGCCGACTTTCTTCTGAAGGATACCGAACACCGGCTCAGCTACATTGGAGCAGGTCGGGCCGACTGCCACGATGGCATCGGTTTGAGAGGCGATTCTCCGCAGCGCATTGATGCCCTCTTCCGGGTTGCAGCGATCGTCTAGATATTCGATCACCAGCTTGGCTTTTGAACCATCGCCGAGCGTCACGCCACCCGACTTATTAATAATGGCCGCTGCTGCCTGCATGGCCGCCTCGCTCTGCTGGCCGAATATGCCAACCACGCCGCTCTTGGCACCGACGCCATAAATCTTGAGTGTCTTTTCCTGTGCTTGGATCGATCCTGCTGCGGCCAGCATGAGAAAAGCACTGAGTAACTTGTTTTTATTGTTGAACTTGGGCTGCATGTCTTGTCTCCCGATGTCATGGGCCGATGCTCAAGCCCACACGCTAAAATTTTTTACGGTTATTTATTTTTTTGCTATTCGTACCAAATATAGCAACGAACATGGGAGGTACTCTGAATTCAGAATTCATCCACCTCGGAAAGATAGAGGGAAGGGCCCTATAACGTCAAGAAAAAACTTCGCTGAGCACCGAGCTATCATTCACCGGCCAGCGGGCTGACAAATGCGCTCGAGCTCGTATCAAAAACAGAATATTGTGACCCGCCCCCAGGTTGATTCGGGGGCAAACCGAGACAGACTCACTGGACAATTTGGCTTCGCCTCGAGATATCGCACTTCTCAGCCGTCTTCGGTGCGCTAAATTTTTTGTATGCCTTTTGGCAGGCTGAAATAAAACAATGCGAGTGTCCAGTCATTCCAGCGCTTGGCTGTATCAAGACTTACGCTGTAGCGAGTTTGATAATTAATCTTATTCCGAATTGATTTAGATAGATTTTCCTCTTCAGCAGAAAGCGATTTGCGCTGGATGCGCGCTTTGGTTCGAGCATTTTTCACACGACCTTCGAAACTTACTCCGGTTTCTTCCTCACTCTCTTGCTGGAGTGCTTTTGCGAACGCCTCGTAACCCTCGTTTGGGATAACCGTTAGCGCGTTGATCCGCTTATCTAGAACGCGCTCACCGTTCTGGTTAACGCATAGCCGCAGACCACGGACCAATGTCTTGACGTTTTTTCAGTACGCTCTTGGTTTCATTGAGGGGTACAGATCTGGAAAACGTTCGGGTTGTCCCAACCTTCCCGCAACGCAGAGTGGCTGAAGATGAACTGCAGTGGCCCGTCTGCACTAAGCAGTCGTTCCTTGTCTTTCATGATCAGCTGATAAATGCTGTCGTCTTTGGCGCGTCAAAAGACAAAAAACCACGGCTAGCGTGGCTTTTGGGGGGCAACTTCATTTTTTGAGAGCTTTTTGGAGCTCTCGACTATGCCTTGGCGGAGAGGGTGGGATTCGAACCCACGGTACGCTTGCACGTACGCCTGATTTCGAGTCAGGTACATTCGACCACTCTGCCACCTCTCCTGGGTCGAAAACAAAACGGGCGTTGCCGAAAGTTCGCGATTGTAGCAGAAGTCTTACCATGCGAGTAAGTCCCCGCCTTTCAGCCCCAATGCACGGCCTTGATGCTCAGGGTGTGAGCACTTTTACGCCGCCCATGTACGGCCACAACGCCTCGGGCACGGTGATGCTGCCGTCTGACTGCTGGTAATTCTCCAGAATGGCCACTAGCGTGCGCCCTATGGCGAGGCCAGAGCCATTTAAGGTGTGCAGCAGCTCGGGCTTGCCCTGCGCATGACGGAACCGCGCCTGCATGCGGCGGGCCTGGAAGGCTTCGCAGTTGGACACTGAGGATATCTCGCGGTAGGTATTCTGCGCAGGCAGCCAGACCTCGAGGTCGTATGTCTTTGCCGATCCGAAGCCCATGTCACCCGTGCACAGGGTAATCACGCGGTACGGCAGCCCGAGTTTCTTGAGAATGTTCTCGGCGTGGCTACACATTTCTTCCAGCTGCTGGTACGAGTGCTCTGGGCTGGCTATTTGGACCATCTCAACCTTGTCGAACTGGTGCTGGCGGATCATGCCTCGCGTGTCGCGACCATAGCTGCCGGCCTCTGAACGAAAGCACGGCGAATGCGCGACCAGTCGCATGGGTAGTTGTTCGGCGTTGACGATCTCATCACGGACAAAATTGGTCAGCGTGACTTCGGCCGTGGGAATCAGGTACAACGATTCGCCCTCACCCTCCTGCCCACCCTTCTTCACGGCGAACAGATCGGCCTCAAATTTGGGCAGCTGACCGGTGCCGCGCAGAGTATCGCTACTGACGATGTAAGGCGTGTAGCACTCGGTGTAGCCGTGCTCGCTGGTGTGGATGTCGAGCATGAACTGAGCGATGGCGCGGTGCAGCCGGGCGATGCCGCTCTTCATGACGGTGAAGCGTGCGCCGGACAGTTTGGCCCCTGTGTCAAAGTCCAGGCCCAGCGGTGCGCCAAGATCGACGTGGTCCTTGACCTCAAAGTCGAACTGGCGGGGTGTGCCGACCTTGCGCACTTCGACATTGCCAGTCTCATCATGACCCGCCGGGACCGACTCGTGCGGGATATTAGGTATCGCCAACATGAATTCAGACAGCTTGGCCTGCACGACATCGAGCTGATCGGCTGAGGACTTGAGCTCATCGCCAATACCTGCCACCTCCGCCATGACAGCGCTCGCGTCCTCACCCTTGCCTTTCAGGATGCCGATCTGCTTGGACAAACTGTTGCGCTTGGACTGCAGCTCTTCAGTGCGTGTCTGTATGGCCTTGCGTTCGGCTTCCAGCGCATTGAAAGCGGCAACGTCGAGTTTGAATTTGCGCTGAGCCAGACGGGCGGCGACGGCGTCGATGTCCTTGCGGAGGAGTTGGATGTCGATCATGGTGGGTTGGCTGACTTAAGCTTGCTTGGCAAAGATGAGATTGTATCAAGGGCCTCAGCCCTTCTTGCCTGAACTGAGACGGCTGTCCAGCGGGGTTTCAGGATCTCACCCGCTCGGAACCGTCTGGCAGCATAAGCGTTATTCACGGTTCGATCAGACTCTCCGGTACAAAATTGCGCTTCCCTCAAAATCCCGGCAAAGGTGGCCGATTTCAGCGAATCACTTCTTCTTGCCCCGCTCGTGCGCCTCGGCATCCCGCTGCCTCAAATACGCGAGCTTCTCACCGATCTTGCCTTCCAGCCCACGAGGTGTGGGTTGATACCAGTTAGGCTCCGGGATACCCTCGGGCAGATAAGTCTCGCCGGCGGCATAAGCGTCGGGCTCGTCATGTGCATACCGGTAGAGCTTGCCGTAGCCAAGCTGCCTCATCAGTTGGGTAGGCGCATTGCGCAAATGCTCTGGCACCGGACGGGATGTGTCCTTGGAGACAAAGGCTTTGGCGGCATTGTAGGCCTTGTAGGCAGCATTCGATTTAGCGGCACAGGCGAGGAAGATCGTCGCCTCGGCCAGCGCCAGTTCGCCTTCGGGTGAACCGAGTCTCTCATAGGTATCTGCGGCATTGAGCGTGAGCTGCAATGCGCGCGGATCAGCGAGGCCAATATCCTCGGTGGCCATGCGAATCAGCCGGCGCGCCAGATAGCGAGGATCGGCGCCACCATCGAGCATCCGCACCAACCAGTAGAGCGCAGCATCCGGGTTGGATCCGCGCACGGACTTATGCAATGCAGATATCTGGTCGTAGAACGCGTCGCCACCTTTGTCAAAGCGACGCAGCGTATCACCGAGGCTCTCTTTGAGCAGTGCTCTATCGATGCTTGTCTGCTTATTCTGAAGTGCTGCGCGTAATGCGATCTCGGTATTGTTCAGCAGCTTTCTGCCATCACCATCGGCACTGGCGACCAATATCTGCTTTGCTTCGTCATCGATGCGAATATCGCTGTCGAGCGAGAGCGCGCGATCCACCAGCTGCGACAGATCGTCTTCGCTGAGCAATTTCAGCACATAGACCGCAGCACGCGACAGCAGCGCACCATTGACCTCGAATGAGGGGTTCTCTGTAGTCGCGCCGATAAAGGTGAACAATCCACTCTCGACATGGGGTAAAAAAGCATCCTGCTGGCTCTTGTTGAATCGATGAACCTCGTCGACGAAGAGTATCGTCTGGCGACCTGAGTTTGCCTGAAACATTTGTGCGCGCTCGACCGCCTCGCGGATATCCTTCACACCCGATAACACTGCAGACAGCGCAATGAATTCTGAATTGAAGCCCTGCGCCATCAGCCTCGCGAGTGTGGTCTTGCCAACACCCGGCGGCCCCCAAAGAATCATCGAATGTGGCTGGCCCGAAGCGAATGCCACGCGCAAAGGTTTGCCGGGTCCGAGCAGATGTTGCTGGCCGATGACCTCATCAAGGGTGGCCGGACGCAGACGTTCTGCCAGAGGTGTGGTCATGGTGGCGGATGATTACTGTTGCAAGACGTCTGCCCCCTTGGGCATCGCAAACTTGAACTGCCCGCTCGGCAGTACCGGATTTTTTTCGAATTTGGTAAACGACAGCAGTGACACCTGACCAAAACTGTCACGTAACTCCATTGCGACGGGTACACCATCCCTGAGGCCTATGCCGATTTTCTCGAACTGCGTATCCTTTGCCTTAGGTATCGCTTGCAGCCATTCAATCCCATCGCGGGCACCTGCTTCAGACAGGGTGAAATTCTTCTCCAAGTCATTACTGCCAAACAGTATTGCTGCCGGGGAGGAGCCAATCGCGTTACCCAGTGTCCTGATCGTGACCTGATTCAGGTCTTTGTCGTAAATGTAGAGTTTCTCGCCATCGGCTTGCAGTACTTGTTCATAAGGCTTCTGGTAAGACCAGATGAATTTCCCAGGACGTGCAAACAGAAAATTTCCGGATGAGGGAGCTGAGGTATGCAGCTTCCCGCCTTCTTCTTTCACCATGCGCTGGGTGAATTCGCCGCGGGCGCTCTTGGTGGCAGCAACAAAAGTGCGGAACTGCTCCAGCGCAGAGGCATTCACCCATAACGGCAGGCATAACAACAGCGGTAAGAGATAGGTTGGCTTCACGTCAAACTCAGGCGGAGGTTTACTCAGGATTACTAGTCGGCACGAGAATGTCGCGATTACCATTCGATTGCATCGCCGAGACGATGCCACTCTGCTCCATCTGTTCAAGCAGGCGCGCCGCACGATTGTAACCAATGCGCAGATGGCGCTGCACCAACGAGATCGATGCACGGCGGTTCTTGAGCACGATGGCGACCGCCTGGTCATACATCGGATCGGCTTCTCCGCTCGGCGCGCCAATGCCACCGATGTCACCACCGTCTTCTGCCACACCGCCTTCAAGTATGCCTTCGATATAGTTGGGCTCTCCCTGAGATTTCAGATGGTCGACCACGCGGTGCACTTCGTCATCAGCGACGAAGGCACCATGCACACGTACCGGCAGACCCGTCCCGGGTGGCAGATACAGCATGTCGCCCATACCTAGCAGTGCTTCGGCTCCTTGTTGATCGAGAATGGTGCGCGAATCAATCTTGGAAGACACTTGAAAGGCGATCCGGGTCGGAATATTGGCCTTGATCAGACCAGTGATCACGTCGACCGACGGACGCTGAGTCGCGAGTATCAAGTGTATGCCAGCGGCGCGTGCCTTTTGTGCGATACGAGCGATCAGTTCTTCGACCTTCTTGCCAACCACCATCATCAGATCAGCGAGTTCATCGATGATGATGACGATGGTCGGCAGCTTCTCCAAAGGCTCCGGCGCATCAGGCGTCAGGCTGAACGGATTGGGTATCTTTTCTTCTTTTTTGTCAGCGTCAATGATCTTTTGGTTGTAACCGGCCAGATTGCGCACGCCCAGCTTGGACATCAGCTTGTAGCGGCGTTCCATCTCGTTGACTGCCCAGTTCAGCGCGTGGCCTGCCTGACGCATGTCGGTGACCACGGGCGCCAGCAAATGCGGAATGCCTTCATAAATCGACAGTTCCAGCATTTTCGGATCGATCAGAATCAGCCGCACTTGATTCGGATCGGCCTTGTACAGCAGCGAGAGGATGGTCGCGTTGATGCCCACCGATTTACCTGAGCCGGTGGTACCGGCGATCAGCAAGTGCGGCATCTTGGCCAGATCGGCCACTACCGGATTACCCGCAATGTCCTTGCCCAAGCCAATGGTCAGCAAAGAGCCGTTGTCGTTGTACACCTTCGAACCCAGGATCTCGGTCAGGCGCACGATCTGGCGCTTGGGGTTGGGCAGCTCAAGGCCCATATAATTTTTGCCGGGGATGGTCTCGACAACGCGGATTGATACCAGCGACAGGGCGCGCGCGAGGTCGCGAGCGAGATTAACGATCTGACTGCCCTTCACACCGGTTGCCGGCTCGATCTCGTAACGCGTGACCACCGGGCCGGGGTAGGCCGCAACGACTTTTACCTCCACGCCAAAATCAGAGAGTTTCTTCTCGATCAGGCGGCTGACGTATTCCAGCGTCTCGACCGTGACAGTCTCTTGTTCTGCAGGCGGTTCATCGAGCAGCGACAGCGGTGGCAGATTAGTGTCAGGCATATCCAGAAAGAGCGACACCTGCTTTTCTTTTTCGACCCGCTCTGACTTGGGCACATGTACCACCTGGGGCACGATCTGTATTGGGGAGGTAGCCTTGGCCTCAACGATACGCGCGCGTTCCTGAACGACGACCTCTTCACGCTTGACGGCAGCTTCCTGGCCGACCTTTCGGTCCTGACGTTCGGCATAGAGCTGCATCATCCACTGCGCGAAACTCTCTATCCCACCGCCGAGCTTCTCTGCGACAGCCATCCACGACACATGGAAGCACAGGGAAAAACCCAAACCAAACAGCATCAGCAAAATCAGCGTGCCACCATCAAAGCCAAAGGTTGTCTGAGCGGCTCCACCGACCAGCTCGCCCAGCACACCGCCGGGATCGCGAGGCAGCTTCACCTTCAGCGTGTACATGCGCACGTACTCCAGGCTGGAGCTACCCAGGATCAACATCACGAAACCAGCGATACGGATGACCAGCTCGTAGCGATGCCGCTTCTCGGGTTCTTTTTTCAGCAGAAAGCGGTTAGCCAACTGGCGGTAGCTGACCCAGACGCCCGCCATCAGGGCGACGCTCCACCACCATGCAGAGAACCCGAATACGTACAGCATCAAATCGGCCAGCCAGGCGCCGGCCGAACCGCCCCAGTTGGTCGGACGAAGCGCGATACCTGCATGCGACCAGCCAGAATCGGTCGGGGAATAGGTGAACAGCACCAGCGTCAGGTAGGCACAAGCGACGGCCAGCACTAGCCAGCGGGCCTCGGACAGCAGCCGGATCAGACGGTTCGGCAAGGGATCGGGCGTGGGCTCCGGCGGCGTGCGCGTGTACGAAGTGGTCGTTCTTGTCATGAAATCCAGGTTTTGCTGTAGTTTCTGCAGGCTGCTGCTGCCGCCGGTACCAGACGCTCAGTTCCACTATAATTTCGAGCTTGCGGCGCTGATCGGTGCGGCAATATCGCATGAATCAACCCGAGATGATACTCCCTCCCGGAAGGCTTTTTCCTCTCCGCCAAGCTCCTGCTATCGCATTCTGCTTCACCTGTTAACTTGTCCATTTCAGAAGAATCCCATGTCCAGCCCCAAACATGCTCGTGTACTGATCATTGGTTCCGGCCCTGCCGGCTACAGCGCTGCGGTATATGCCGCGCGCGCCAACCTCAAACCGGTGCTAATTACCGGCGTCGAACAAGGGGGTCAGCTGATGACCACCACCGACGTAGAAAACTGGCCAGGCGATCCCATGGGCGTACAAGGGCCTGAGCTGATGCAGCGACTGCTGCAGCATGCGGAGCGCTTCAATACCGAAATCATTTTTGATCATATTCACACCACGCATCTAAAAGAAAAGCCTATCCGTCTGGAAGGCGATTCCGGCGTGTACACCTGCGATGCACTAATCATCGCTACCGGCGCGTCAGCCCAGTACCTTGGCCTGCCCTCTGAGCAGGCCTTCATGGGCAAGGGCGTGTCGGCCTGCGCAACCTGCGATGGTTTCTTCTACCGAAATCAGGAAGTTGCCGTGGTGGGCGGTGGCAATACGGCTGTGGAAGAGGCGCTCTATTTGTCGAACATCGCCAGCAAAGTCACCGTGATCCATCGGCGGGACAAATTCCGCGCCGAACCCATCCTTATCGACCGACTGATGGCAAAAGCCGAAGAAGGCAAGGTCGCGATCGAATGGAATCACACGCTCGAGGAAGTCACCGGTGATGAGAGCGGCGTGACCGGGCTGGTGATCAAGTCCACCAAAGATGGTCATGCCAAACCACTGACCGTCCATGGGCTGTTTGTAGCGATCGGCCACAAGCCGAACACTGGTATCTTTGACGGTCAGATTGAGATGCGCAATGGTTACATCATTACCCGCAGCGGGCTCGAGGGGATGGCCACGATGACCAGCATTGAGGGCGTGTTTGCTGCTGGCGATGTGCAAGACCATGTGTATCGTCAGGCGATCACCAGCGCCGGTACCGGCTGCATGGCAGCGCTGGATGCTCAGCGCTATCTGGAGAGTCTGGAGTAACACACCGGCACTGCTGCCGCAGTTCCTTTCCGAAGGAGGCCTGCATGATCAAGGACCTTGCCCAGCTCAAGGCATTGCAGCAACGACTCAAGGCGAATGCCGAGGCCGCCAGCAAGGCCGAACGCGAACGCCGCGAGCAAGAGCGCGAAGCGAATCTGTTCCGACATAGCGTGGCCGATGTCACGCCGATCAAGGCGGCGCCTCGTGTCCCCTTGCCCACGCCGCGTCCACTTCCGATTGCACATCAGCGCATGGCGGATGACGAAGCCGCGTTACAGGAATCGCTGTCGGATGAGTTCAGCATCGATACCTTGCTCGATGTCGACGAGACCTTGAGCTACGCGCGCGGTGGCATTGGCCCGGATGTGATGCGCAAATTGCGCGGAGGTGGCTGGGTCACGCAGGACCAGCTGGATCTGCATGGCCTGCGCACCGATCAGGCGCGGGAGGCGCTTGGTCAGTTCATACGAAACTCTGTAAAACGTGGGTTTCGCTGCGTGCGCATCATTCACGGCAAGGGGCTTGGTTCGATGAACAAGAAGCCCGTGCTCAAGAGCAAAGTACGCAACTGGCTAGTGCAAAAGGATGAGGTGATCGCCTTCGTACAGGCCCGCGCTGCAGATGGCGGCAGCGGGGCATTGATGGTGCTGCTGAAGGGCTGATTTCCCCGCTTCGTCATCCCGGCGCAAGCCGGAATCCGTGCTTACTCCGGCACCAGGCTTACACAGCCTCGACGCCGGTCTCGCCGGTACGAATGCGAATCACCTGCTCCACCGCCCGAACAAAAATCTTCCCATCACCGATCTTGCCCGTACGCGCGGCCTTGACGATCGCCTCGACCGCATGGTCGACCACATCATCGCTCACTACGGCCTCAACTTTCACCTTCGGCAAAAAATCGACCACATACTCGGCACCACGATACAACTCGGTATGACCTTTCTGTCGACCAAAGCCTTTGACCTCGGTGACGGTCAGGCCGGTGACGCCCACGGCAGCCAGTGCCTCACGAACTTCGTCAAGTTTGAAAGGCTTGATGATGGCGGTGATCTGCTTCACAGGATGCTCCTTGTCAACGTGTGTGAACTTTAGTCTTTGCTTTACTCTTTGAACTTCGAGGTAATCGGATAACGCCAGTCGCGCCCGAAAGCGCGGTGCGTGACACGCGGGCCGACTGGGGCCTGCCGGCGCTTGTATTCGTTGATCTTGATCAGCCGTACAACCCGCTCGACATCTTCCTTACGATACCCGGCGGCCAGCAGTTCTGCAACGCCCTGTCCTTCTTCCATATACATCCTCAGAATACCGTCCAGCACCTCATAGGGCGGCAGGGAGTCCTGATCGGTCTGATTAGGCCTCAGTTCCGCCGAGGGCGCGCGAGTCAGGATACGCTCAGGGATGACCTCGCTGATGCTATTTCGGTAATGGCACAGCCGGTAGACCAAGGTCTTGGCGATGTCTTTGATCACCGCGTAGCCGCCCGCCATGTCCCCATACAAAGTGCAATAACCGGTCGCCATTTCGCTCTTATTGCCGGTGGTGAGCACGATCGCGCCGGTCTTGTTGGAGAGTGCCATGAGCAACGTGCCACGTATGCGCGCCTGAAGATTTTCTTCCGTCGTGTCCTCGGGCAGCCCTGCAAACATCGGAGACAGCGAGGCATTGAATGCATCGAAACAGGCGGCTATCGGTATCTCGTCATAACGAACACCCAGCCTCGCCACCATATCGCGCGAGTCAATCCAAGAGATCTCGGCGGTGTAAGGCGAAGGCATCATGACCGCGCGCACCTTCTCAGCACCGAGCGCGTCGACCGCGATCGCCAGCGTCAGCGCCGAATCGACACCGCCAGACAAACCGATGATGGCGCCTGGAAAACCGTTCTTGCTCACGTAGTCGCGTACGCCCATCACCAGCGCGGAGTACACCTGAGCATCTGTCGATAACGCCTCGGGTACGCGCTGAGGCTGCGGCTGTGCTGTATCAAATTCGACCACCACCAGCGATTCCTCGAATGATGGGAGCTGAACACAGACGGCACCCGCAGCATTCATCACAAATGAGGCGCCGTCGAACACCAGTTCATCCTGCGCGCCCACCAAATTGGCATACACCAGCGCCATCCCCTGAGTGATGACCTGCTCGCGCATGACATCCAGCCTCAGGTGCTGCTTGTTCATGTGGTAGGGCGACGCATTCGGCACCAGCAGTACCTGCGCACCTGCGGCGCGGGCTTTGGCAGGCATCTCGGGAAACCAGGTATCTTCGCAAATGTTGATCGCGAAGCGCGTCCCTTTGACGTTGAATGTGCAAACATCATCGGCTGGGCTGAAATAGCGCTTTTCATCGAACACGGTGTAATTCGGCAGCGCGTGTTTGCGATACGTCGCGATCAGCCCGCCATTACACAGTACCGAGGCGGCGTTGTAGCTCAGCTCGCCCTCTTGCAGCGGATGCCCGACGATGACGTGCAGATCTTTAAGGTCAGCCAGACTGGCGGCCAGGGCTTCCAACGCCTGTCCCGATTTTGCGTAGAATGAACGTCGCAGCAGCAGATCTTCGGGCGGGTAGCCAACCAGCGATAGCTCGGGCGTGAGCACGATGTCCGCCCCAAGGGCAGCAGCCTGCCGCGCCGCGCGGGCGATGCGTTCGCTGTTGCCGGCAAGATCTCCGACCGTGCTGTTGATCTGAGCGATCGCGACATGGACTGCACGCTGGCTTTTCATCGATAAAGTCGCTTCAAAGACGCTTCTGAAAGGGCAATTCTGCAAAACCGGAATTATCGCACGCGCATACTATCCAGTCTGGACGAGGCTGGGGCATCCGCTTGGGATGCGCTGGTGAGTTCACAGCCGCATCCGACGCCCTTCCTGTCGTATGCCTTCCTGCATGCGCTGCATGAATCGGGCAGCGCGAGCGAGAATACCGGCTGGCAGCCGCACTATCTGAGTCTGTGGCAGGACGATGCGCTGGTCGCTGCACTGCCAATGTATGCGAAGTTGCACTCCTATGGTGAATACGTGTTCGACTGGGCGTGGGCAGACGCCTACCGACGCAACGGGCTGGAGTACTACCCCAAACTGTTATCGGCGATACCGTTTACCCCGGTGACTGGCAGCCGCTTGCTGGCAACAGACGACCATGCGCGCGCGGCACTGATCTCCGCCTTGCTAGGTGTGCAGGAAACCAGCCGCCTCTCCTCCACGCATATCCTGTATCCCCCCGAAACCGAGGCCCGGTTGCTGGAGGATGCCGGTTTCATGCTGCGTAAGGGTGTGCAGTTTCACTGGCGGAACGAAGGCTACGACCACTTCGAGCAGTTCCTGGCTACGCTGGAGCAAAAAAAACGCAAGAACATCCGCGCAGAGCGGCGCAAAGTTGCCGAGGCAGGTATCTCGATGCGGCGCCTCCCGGGCAGCGATGCGACAGAATCCGACTGGACATTCTTCAAGCGCTGCTATGACCATACCTACCGAGCGCACTACTCGACACCCTATCTGAACTTGGATTTTTTTCTGCGCATCGGCGAGGCGATGCCAGAGAATATTCTTCTCGTCATCGCAGAACGGGACGGTAACCCGATTGCGTCATCGCTGCTGATTCACGATCAGCAGGCGCTCTACGGTCGCTATTGGGGCGCGATTGAGCACCACCCTTGCCTGCATTTCGAGACGGCTTACTATCAGCCGCTGGAATTCTGCATCGAGAAAAAAATTGCTGCGTTCGAGGGCGGAGCTCAGGGGGAGCACAAGATGGCGCGCGGCTTCCTTCCTCAGCAGACGTGGTCTGCTCACTGGCTCGCGCATCCTGATTTTTCAGATGCGGTCGAACGCTTTCTGGCACGCGAAGGCGAAGGCGTCAGCGCCTATGTCGATGAGCTCAATGAACGCAATCCGTTTCGTGCTGCGTCACCATGACACGGCCATGAAAAAGGCGCCGCATGCGGCGCCCTCGGCAGACAACAACTGATAACGACTCAGAAGTTCGGCTTGCTGGCTGCTTTTTTGTAGTTCTCGACTCCGCTCATGATCTCGTCACGAGCCTCCTCCGGGCCATACCAGCCATCGACCTTCACCCACTTGCCCGGTTCGAGATCTTTGTAGTGCTCAAAGAAATGCTGTATCTGCTGCAGACGAAGGTCGTTCATATCGCTGGGCTTTTGCCAGTGCGTATAAATCGGCAGCACTTTATCCACGGGCACAGCAAGCACCTTCGCATCACCGCCGGACTCGTCCTGCATTTTCAAGACGCCGATAGGACGGCAGCGTACGACCACGCCGGGAAGTAATGGGAAAGGCGTGATCACCAGCACATCGACGGGATCGCCGTCATCTGCAATTGTGTGCGGAACGTAACCATAGTTACATGGGTAGTGCATCGATGTGCCCATGAAGCGGTCGACGAAAATCGCACCAGATTCTTTGTCCACTTCATATTTGATCGGATCCGCGTTCATCGGAATCTCGATCACCACATTGAAATCGTTCGGCAAGTCGCGGCCGGCCGGCACCAGGTTCAAACTCATCTTGACCTCAGAGGTTGTAAATTAAAAACCAAAGCCCAAGATTATAGCCCGGCCTGCTTGCCGCTTCCTTACTGCGGGGATAATGACGGATCGATCAGTGACTGTTTAAAAATCTACAACACAGTCTGCTGCGTGGTGAGGGCGCACCGACGATAATGCTCTGCCGCTGCCTCGGTTTGATTGAGTGCTTCGTGCAGTTGCGCAAGTCGGAGATGGGCCTCCTGACGAACCGCGAGATCACCACCTGACAGAGACTGTTCCAGATGTCGCTGCGCTTTGCCCCACAGCTTTTGGCGGAAGCACAGCACCCCTAGCGCCAGCGCGATCTCGGTATCGTTCGGTCGCTCGCGCAACCAGTGCTCGCAATGCTCGATCTGTTTCAGCAGCGTCGCAGAGCCCTCGGGTGCTGCACATTGGCGATAAGCGCGCAGCAACCGTGGATCCCACTGCGCGGCCAGCGCACTCTCGATGATCGCCGCCGCCTCGATCTGTTGACCGATCTTCATAAAGGCGCTCGCTGCCTGCACCGCAACGACTGCGCTGTGCCGGTCTTCAGTCGGAACCTTTGACCATAACAACTTGAGAGACTCGGGGTCTTCGCTGGCCTTGGGCATCAATGCCTCATAGGCCATGTCACGCAGCCGGCGGGACAGTGCCGGGTGCAGCGACTTGTGCTTGTCCAACAGCCGCACCAGCCGCAGCACCTCGGGCCAATTACGCGCATTTTGGTGCACCTTGAGCGCGAGCTTGAGCGCTTGCGTGTGACGTATGCCTGCATTGTTCAGCGCCTGAAGCGCTTCGAGCGCGACATCCGTTTCTTTGACATCCTCCGCCAGCAATTCGACAGTAGTCATCAGCCGCGCGGTGCGCAGGTTGTCATCGATCTGGGCTTTTTCCAGCCAGTCATCGCGGCGCGACGGTTGCTGCAAGCGTTGCGCTGCTCGCGCGCCGATCAGCGCCGCCAGTCCAGCATGGTCGGGGGAGAGCAGTGCGCGCTCGGCCAGCTTCTCTGAGCGACCAAAACGCCCCTCCAAAAAGCTTTGCAGCGACTCATTCAGTGCGCGGCCAGACTCGCGCAGCTGCCGCGTGGCGCGATATTGCTCGACCCGGCGCGGCATCGCCAGCGTCGCCCTGATCGCGGTAACGATTGCCAGTAGCAGTGCAAAGACGGCGACAAGCAGTACGACGAAAAAATTCAGTGAGAGATCAACCCGGTAGGGCGGATAAAACAGCACCACATTACCCGGATTGAAGCGCGCCAGCACGGCAAGACCGATAGCGGATGCAAACAGAATCAGTAGCCAGATGAAGAAACGCATATCCGCCTGCTGGTTCAGGGTCGCGAACGCGACTGACGTACGGCGGCCAGGCTGTGCGACAGCGTGGGCATGTCGATATTCAGCACGCTGTCCTGCAACTGGCGGATGATTTCATGCGCTGCCTGAGTCGGCCTTGCCCGCGTATCGAAATAGCGCAGCAGCGCGCGATCAGCTTCCAGTAGATCGCTCCGGAAGGCCGAGTCATTGCGCGACAACAGTGCCATGCGCGCATTCAGCAACCGGAGCTTGAGATTCTCGCGCGCGAAGAATGCTTCCTCCGGAGAGAGCAGCAGCGCTTCAGGGTTGTTCACCGAGCGCACTCGCACCAGCTGACGAATCTCATTCCATAGATCGCTGCTCCAGGCAGTCCAGCGCTGCAGTAACGCAGTGCGCCAGTCATCTGCCGCACTGGCTTTGGCGTTCCTGTCCTCTTTGCCGGAGTCCTTGGTGGCATCCTTGGAGAGTTTTGACTTCGGCGAGGGTGCGACAACAAATGGCTTTTCATCAGACAGCAGTGGAATCAGATCCACCTGCCCGATCAGCGCATCGATGCGCACCGCAATACCGGTCAGATCGACGCTGGGCAAACTCTTGAGATTATCGATGTCACGCGCAATCGCCCGGCGCACGGCGATGAATTGAGGGCGATCAGCTCGAGACAGTCGTGCATCGGCATTTTGTAAGGCAATCAGCGCACCACGCACGTTACCGGCCAGTTGCAATTGCTGGCTAGCCGTTGACAGTACTTGTTCAACCTCCGCCAGCGCCCAATCATCGCGATTTTTTGCCAGGTCCTGGTACAGCTGCTCCAGCGCCAGCTGCTGGCCTTGCGACTCGACCTGCTTGGCTTCCAGTACCGCCACCTTGCCCTGGAGCGCCTTGACCTCATCATCGACGCGATTGGCGATCAGCTTGGTCTGGGTATTCAGGTTTTCGCCGGACTGCAGCCGCTGTGCAAGTTCGCGGCGCAAGTCGCTGATATCGGTGCGAGAAGTCCACCACTGCAGGGCCAGCAGAAAGACCAGCAGGCCGATGGCCAGCCGCTGCCGCGAATCACGGCTTTCAAGTGATGCAGGCATGCGCGGCCGCCATTCATGCCAGCGGCCGGGGGCCGGCGCTGCGGGCGTGTTTGGATCGCCTTCTGTGGCGGGTGCGGCAGAGGCGGCCGTCGGTGCCTCAGGATGTGCGGGCGCTGCGGGCGCGTCCGCAAGGGGCGCGGCAGCATGAGCAGCGCTTGTCTGGGCTGCGCTTGTCGCCACCGGCTCCGGCGGCGAAACTGACGAAGTGGGAGTGGACGGTTCGCTCATGGTCGCGATTGTATCGCGCCAATCAAGGCTTCGTCGCCAGAAACCGTCTGGATCACGACCGCAAATTCAAGCTCGCGAGCAGTTTCAGCGATACGCTCGTGCGGAACAATCAGGCAAGCCTCACGCAGACGCGCCCAACCCATGTCTCCGCAGACCTCGAGTGCGGCAGATTTCAGATAACGCAGCGCCTCCGAGCTGGTAATGACCCAGTCGCAGCCCTCGGCGATCAGGTCTTGGAGCTGCTGCCGGCGTGCATTGTCCAGCGCGGGTGAGCCACGTCGGTAAGCCGCGATCTGCTCCACTATCACGCCAGCTTCCCGCAAACGGTCGGCGAGCAGCTCGCGCCCAGTCTCTGCACGTACGATGAGCACCTTTTTGCCGCGGAGTGCGGGCAAGTCCAATACCTCCACGAGTGTTTCGGAGTCGGTGCGGCGGGTGTCGGCAGGACTGACGACCCGGGCGGTTGCATCTGTCACGCCGTGCCGCGCCAGCGCCTGTCGGCTGCCATCGCCGACCACCGCGGCGATCACGCCGGCTGGCCATGCGATCAGATGCGCGAAGGTAGCGTCAATCGCATTCGGGCTGACGAAGGCCACCATGGCGAAGTCAGTGAGACGGTCAAGCGTGGCTCTCAGCGCACCCGCGTCTGGCAGTGGCTGTATATCGAGCAGCGGGAAAACACGAGCATCAATGGATTGTGCGGACAGCCGCGCAGCGAGTGGCTCGGCCTGAGCCAGCGGGCGGGTGATGACCACGGGCGTCTTTTTCACGCCTGTTTCACGCCTTACTCAGTCTTGCAAGCAGCAAGAATCGATTGCGCATCCTGCGCCTCCAGCACGCGGGCAATTTCTTGGCCCAGCGCCTCGGGTGAGACCGCGGACCCGTTGACCTCGGCACGGGCGATTCGCTTGCCGTCGGGGGTGGCTACCATCGCGCGCAAGCGCATGACATCGTTGTTCACAGTGGCGAAGGCCGCCAGCGGTATCTGGCAGCTGCCGCCAAAATTGCGCGAGAGCGTGCGTTCGGCACGCACTGCAAGCTCGGTATCTGTGTGGTTCAGCGGTGCCAGCAAATCCTGCAGATCACTGCGCCCGGAAGGTATTTCGATTGCCATTGCACCCTGACCTGGCGCGGGAAGGCTGTCATCGGGCTCGATGAAACTGCGAATGCGTTCGGCCATGCCCAGCCGCTTCAGGCCCGCAGCAGCAAGAATGATGGCATCGTATTCGCCACGATCGAGTTTGGCCAGACGCGTATCGAGATTACCGCGCAACGGCTGGATCAGCAGTTGCGGAAAGCGCGCGGCGATCAGGGCCTGGCGCCGAAGGCTGCTGGTGCCAACAACAGCGCCAGCAGGCAGATCGGCAAGGCTCTGGTATTGGTTGGACACGAAGGCATCACGAGGGTCCTCGCGCTCGAGCACGGCAGCCAGCTCGAAACCTTCGGGCAGCTCCATCGGCACATCCTTGAGCG
>JACCED010417668.1_pt1 | contig 26162 bp, 22 predicted proteins | sample 7455021 | NCBI WGS metagenome assembly JACCED01 (sample SAMN15323456, study PRJNA562643) | freshwater metagenome | isolation source: river surface water | place: USA:Blue River Watershed | collected 2017-08-19 | reverse complement strand
GGACCCTGGTATGCAATCTTTAGCTTGCTTGAGCAAGCAGCTGATGCTGACGGAGCAAATGCAACGAATGATGATGTTGCCATTGCTACAGCAGCTACAACCGCGAGAACGCGATTCTTCTTCATATGTAGTGCCTTTCCTGTTCTTGTGTCCCGGGACAGGGAGACAGAAAGAGTAATGCCAGGGGTGAGCGTAAGACAAGGCGGGTTTACGCCTGAAAGGTCTCAGTTTCGTTATAAATGGGATTCCGGTATCAATTAATGAGACAGGAAACAGGCTACTTGTCGGGAACGGCGTTGGGGTTAATAACCGCCTCAGCGACCTCTTTCATCGTTAAGCGACGATCCATCGCCGCTCTTTGTATCCATGAAAAGGCTTCAGGCTCTGAAAGGTTGAGCGCCTTCATCAATAAGCCTTTGGCACGATCAATCAATTTTCGGGTCTCTAAACGATCATGAAGATCTGCAACCTCTGCCGCCAAAGATTTCATTTGAGCATGGCGACTAATTGCGATTTCAATTGCAGGCATTAAGTCCCCGATTGTGAATGGCTTTACAACATATGCCATTACCCCTGCATCACGTGCGCGATCTACCAACTCTTTTTGCGAATAAGCGGTGAGCATCAGTACTGGTGCGATTTCAATAATTTTTTCAGCAGCTGAGATGCCATCTAAGACCGGCATCTTCACATCAAGGATTGCAAGATCTGGTGTGTGCTCAGTGGCTAGATCAATCGCTTCTTGTCCATTAGTTGCTTGAGCTACAACCTCATAGCCCGCTGCTTGCAACATCTCGACTAAATCCATTCGGATTAAAGTTTCATCTTCTGCAACGAGAATTCGAACCGTCATATCCGATTCATCCTTCCAGAATTTACTTTCCCAAAATTATTGATGTAAGTGCCCCGAGTCGGATTCGAACCGACACTATGCAGTGTTTGAGACTGCCCTCTCTACCGTTGGAGTACCGAGGCTTTCTGTTGGGCAATCTTAGCGGTATGCGGGTACTACGCCACCAACTGCATCTCCTACTCGGTGCACGCGCATAGCGTTAGTTGAGCCAGGAATTCCAGGAGGTGAACCAGCAACGATGACGACATTCTCACCCTCGTGCGCACGTCCAGATTGGATTAACAAGGTGTCAGCCTGTTTCACCATCTCATCTGTGTGCTTCACCATTGGAGTGACCTCTGGTTCTACTCCCCATGACAAGGCGAGACGGTTATATGTACCGATCTCTGGAGTGAAAGCGATGATTGGAATTGGTGAACGCAGACGTGCCATTCGGCGCGCTGAGTCACCTGATTGAGTAAAGGTTACGAGGTACTTTGCGCCAACAATTGCTCCTACTTCAGCTGCGGCACGTGTGATTGCGCCACCCTTTGTCTTTGGCACGGTACGCAAAGCGCGAATCATTTCAAATCCGCCCTCTTCTGTGCGGGCGATGATTCGAGCCATTGTCTTAACCGCTTCAATCGCAAATGCACCAACCGATGTCTCACCAGACAACATCAGCGCATCAGCACCATCTAGAACAGCGTTTGCACAATCTGTTGCTTCAGCGCGTGTTGGAGAAGAGTTGTTAATCATCGAATCAAGCATCTGTGTTGCAACGATGACCGGCTTTGCCGCCTCACGTGCTAATTCGATGCAACGCTTTTGAACAAGTGGAACCTCTTCGATTGGAAGTTCTACACCTAGATCTCCACGAGCAACCATGATTCCGTCAAAGGCGGCAACGATCTCTTCAAGATTTTCTACCGCTTGTGGCTTTTCAATCTTGGCAATAACCGGAATGCGGAATCCAACCTCATCCATGATGCGGTGTACATCATCGACATCTGCCGCGTTGCGAACAAATGAAAGTGCGATGAAATCCGCACCAGCCTTCATGCCCCAACGAAGATCTTCAATATCTTTTTCAGATAAAGCTGGAACAGATACTGCAACTCCTGGGAGGTTAATTCCCTTGTTGTTACTTACAGCACCTGGCTGAATAACTTTGGTGACAACATCGTTGCCCTTCACCTCAGTTACTTCAACAGTAACTTTTCCATCATCAATCAAAATACGATCCCCTGGCTTGCAATCCCCAGGCAAGCCCTTATAGGTAGTACCAACGCGATCCTTGGTTCCTTCAACTTCATCGGTAGTAATTGTGAAGATGTCACCGCGCTCTAAATCATGAGGGCCATTGGCAAAGCGAGCTAAACGAATCTTTGGACCTTGAAGGTCAACAAGGATTGCTACCGGCTTACCAGCAGCCTTTGCCGCTTCACGAACGCGGTCAAGACGGTTTTGATGCTCGTCATATCCACCATGAGACAGGTTCAAACGGGCCATATTCATTCCCGCTTCAATGAGCTCCTTGACCTTCTCTGGGGATTCAACGGCAGGACCCATCGTGCAAACAATCTTCGCTCTACGCATGTATGTACCTTAAACCATTAGTGGACGGTCAGTTGGCTCGATCGGCGCCGGAAGTTGGGTGCGCCCAGTGAGATATTTATCGACCGCAGCTGCTGCGCTGCGACCTTCTGCGATAGCCCACACGATCAGTGATTGACCACGACCAGCATCTCCGGCAACAAAGATTCCTTCTTCACTAGTTTGGAAGTTTTCATCTCGCTTGATATTGCCTCGATCATCAAGTTCTACTGACAACTGAGTAATGAGTGATGACTTTTCAGGTCCAGTAAATCCCATCGCCATGAAAACGAAGTCACAAGGGATCTCTTTTTCGGTGCCAGGAACTGGTTCAAACTTTCCATTAACAAATTGAGTCTCAACAATCTTGATTGCACGAAGATTTCCTTGCCCATCCCCCAAGAACTCTTCAGTACTTACAGAGAAGATTCGATTGTCTTTTTCTTCATGTGCGCTAGAAACCCGATAGATCATTGGATAAGTCGGCCATGGCTGACCTGATGGCCGCTCATCTGTTGGACGCGGCATGATCTCCAATTGAGTCACACTTGCTGCGCCCTGACGGACAGATGTACCTAAGCAATCTGCACCAGTGTCTCCGCCACCAAGAATGACAACATGCTTTCCAGCAACGTTGATAGGTGGTGTTTCGATTTCGCCAAGTGCCTGCTTGTTACCCCAAGGCAAAAACTCCATCGCTTGATAAATGCCCTTGAGCTCGCGACCCTTAATTGATAAATCACGCCATTGAGTTGAGCCAACCGCTAGAACTACTGCGTCATACTTCTTACGCAGATCTGATCCAGTTAACTCAGTTCCAACATCAACACCAGGACGGAAACGTGTTCCCTCTTTTTCCATTTGTTCTAGGCGTCGATCAAGGATGTGCTTTTCCATTTTGAACTCTGGAATTCCGTAACGCAAAAGACCACCGATCTTGTCGGCACGCTCGTAAACAGCAACTGTGTGTCCGGCGCGAGTTAACTGTTGTGCGGCGGCTAAACCCGCAGGTCCAGATCCAATAACGGCGATCGTCTTTCCTGTTAAACGATCTGGTGCCATTGGCTTTACATTGCCTGCGCCAAAAGCCTCTTCGATTGTCCGAAGTTCGATCTGCTTGATTGTTACAGCGTCACGGTTGATTCCGACTACGCATGCGGTTTCACAAGGCGCTGGACATAAGCGTCCTGTGAACTCTGGAAAGTTATTGGTGGCGTGTAAACGATCAATCGCCTCGTTCTTATCGCCGCGGTACATCAGGTCATTCCATTCGGGAATGAGGTTTCCTAGCGGACAACCATTGTGGCAAAAGGGAATACCGCAATCCATACAACGTCCGGCTTGCTTTTGGAGGTGCTCAAAGCTTTGAGGCTCATACACTTCACGCCAATCCTTAATGCGCACATCAACTGGACGTCGCTTTGGAGTTTCGCGAGGTGTTGTCATAAAACCCTTTGGATCAGCCATTTGCGGCAACCTCCATCACTAGTGCATCAACCGGTAATCCTTCACGTGTTGCCCGCTCCATTGCAGCAAGTACACGCGCGTAATCACGAGGCATGATTAATGAGATTCGTGCTACGCCCTTATCCCAATCTTTCAGCAAAGCTTGTGCAATTTCAGAACCGGTTTCAGCAAAGTACTTTGAGATGTGATCCTTAAGGATTTCCTTTTGATCATCAGGTACTGCAAGTACATCGACCATATCTGCATTTACATTTGCAGCATCAAGATCTAGAACATATGCACGTCCACCAGACATACCAGCTGCGATATTGCGACCTGTGCGACCGAGAACAACAACGGTGCCACCAGTCATGTATTCGCAACCATGATCACCGATTCCTTCGACGATCGCTAATGCACCAGAGTTTCGAACGCAGAAACGCTCTCCTACAACTCCGCGGATGAAGATCTCGCCAGCTGTTGCACCATAGCCAATAACATTTCCAGCGATCACATTGTCTTGTGAAGGGAAGGTAGCCTTAACATCTGGACGGATCACAACGCGACCACCGGAAATTCCCTTGCCGACATAATCGTTGGAATCACCGTATAGTCGAATTGCAACGCCACGTGGAATAAAAGCACCTAGTGATTGACCAGATGATCCATGCAAGGTCACATCGATAGTTCCGATTGGCAAGCCCTCAGCTCCATACTTTCGAGTTACTTCGGCACCTAACATCGTTCCGACTGTGCGGTTAACGTTGCGTACAGGTAGATCGATCTTTACCGCTTCACCCTTTGTGAGAGCAGGTTGAGCCAGCTCAATCAACTTATTGTCCAACGCCGCATCCAAACCGTGATCCTGCTTTACGGTGTTGTGCAGTGCGCTATCGACATCTGGGCGAACCAGTAATGGCTCGAGGTTAAGACCAGATGCCTTCCAGTGTTCTACAGCCTTACGAGTATCTAGGAACTCAACATGACCGATCGCTTCCTGCAGTGTTCTGAAACCAAGTTGTGCCAAGATTTCACGCACCTCTTCAGCGATGTATTCGAAGAAGGTTTCAACAAACTCTGGCTTACCGCTGAACTTCTTGCGAAGCTCTGGGTTTTGAGTTGCAACACCAACTGGACATGTATCCAAGTGGCAAACGCGCATCATGATGCAGCCAGAAACTACAAGTGGTGCGGTTGCAAAGCCGTACTCCTCTGCACCCAACAAGGCAGCGATAACTACATCTCGTCCAGTCTTTAGCTGACCATCTGCCTGAACAACGATGCGATCACGTAAACCATTGAGCAACAATGTTTGTTGTGTTTCAGCAAGACCTAGCTCCCAAGGAGCTCCAGCGTGCTTGAGTGATGTCAGTGGTGATGCACCAGTTCCGCCATCATGACCTGAAATCAAAACAACATCTGCGTGCGCCTTCGAAACTCCAGCCGCAACAGTTCCGACACCAACCTCTGCAACAAGCTTTACATGAACACGTGCATTCTTGTTCGCATTCTTTAAGTCGTGAATCAGCTGTGCAAGATCCTCAATTGAGTAAATATCGTGATGTGGAGGTGGCGAAATAAGACCAACACCAGGTGTTGAGTAACGAGCCTTTGCAATCCATGGGTACACCTTGTTACCTGGAAGCTGTCCGCCCTCGCCTGGCTTTGCACCTTGTGCAATTTTGATCTGAATATCATCGCTGTTAACTAAATAATTGCTAGTTACTCCAAAACGACCTGATGCAACCTGTTTGATTGCAGATCGCTTTGAATCACCATTTGCCATTGGAATAAAGCGCTCTGACTCTTCTCCACCTTCACCGGTATTGGATTTTCCACCAATTCGGTTCATCGCGATAGCAAGAGTTTCATGAGCCTCTGCTGAAATTGAGCCATATGACATCGCACCGGTTGAGAATCTCTTAATAATTTCGCTGATTGGCTCAACCTCATCAACTGAGATCGGTGGATTGACCCCATCCTTAAACTGGAACAAGCCACGCAAGGTCATTAAACGCTTGCTCTGTTCATTAACTCTGCCTGTGTAACGCTTGAAGATGTCATAACGCTTGTTACGGGTTGAGTGCTGCAAGGTAAAGACAGTCTCTGGATCAAAGAGGTGTGGCTCACCTTCGCGGCGCCACTGGTACTCGCCACCGATTGGCAAACGCTTTGTTCCCGGTACTTCTCCCCCAGGAGGATAAGCGATGTGGTGACGGGCAATAGTTTCCTGTGCAATTACATCAAGTGAAACTCCACCTAAACGCGATGTTGTTCCAACAAAATATTCATCAACAACTTCTTGTGACAAACCAATAGCTTCAAATACTTGTGCACCAGTGTAGGAAGCGATTGTGCTGATGCCCATCTTGGACATTACCTTCAGCACGCCCTTGCCTAAACTCTTAATTAAATTCTTGACCGCCTTTTCAGGGGTAATGCCTGTGATGACACCTTGTAGAACTAAATCCTCTGCAGACTCCATCGCAAGGTATGGGTTTACGCACGCTGCGCCATAACCAATCAGCAATGCAACGTGGTGAACTTCGCGAACATCGCCAGCTTCAACAACCAAGCCAACCTTGGTGCGACTCTTTTCGCGGATTAAATGGTGGTGTACCGCAGATGTCAGTAACAATGAAGGGATCGGTGCATTCTCTGCATCTCCATCACGGTCAGATAAGACGATGATGCGCGCACCATCTTCAATTGCCTGTGACACCTCGGCCTTGATCTCATTGAGGCGTTCACGTAGAGAATCTCCACCATCTGAAATGCTGAAGAGTCCTCGAATTACATGTGCACTTAATCCTGGATGATCACCATCGGCGTTAATGTGAATAATCTTTGCTAACTCATCATTATCAATGACTGGGAAAGCTAAAGAGATTTGGCGACAGCTACTTGGTCCTGGATCGAGCAGATTGTGCTCTGGTCCCATTGATGTTCCAAGGCTTGTGACAAGCTCTTCACGGATAGCATCAAGTGGTGGGTTGGTAACTTGTGCAAATAGTTGTGAAAAGTAATCAAAGATTAAGCGTGGCTTTTCCGAAAGCGCAGCAATCGGAGTATCAGTTCCCATTGAACCAAGTGGCTCCATACCGTTCTTTGCCATTGGTGTGACCAAGATACGCAGATCTTCTTCGGTATAACCAAATGCTCGTTGACGACGAACAACAGATGAGTGCGGGTACACAATGTGTTCGCGGGCTGGAAGCTCACTGAGCTTGATGATTCCCGCATGTAGCCAATCACCATATGGTGCCGCGTTTGCTAGGCCATCTTTAATCTCGCCATCTTCAATGATTCGGCCTTGTTCGATATCAACCAAGAACATCTTTCCTGGTTGCAAGCGACCTTTGCGTTCAACATTTTCCGCTGGGATATCAAGCACGCCGACTTCTGATGCAAGAACAACCATTCCATCCTTTGTCACCCAGAAACGTGATGGGCGCAGACCATTGCGATCTAGAACCGCACCAACTTGGTGGCCATCAGTGAAAGTTACACATGCAGGACCATCCCATGGCTCCATCATCGATGCATGGAAGGCGTAGAAATCGCGACGGTTCTGCGGCATGGTTGCATGGTTTTCCCACGCCTCTGGAATCATCATCAAAACTGCGTGCGGTAATGATCGTCCACCCAAGTACAACAGTTCTAGAACCTCATCGAAGGATGCAGAATCAGAGCCCGACATTTCCACGATTGGAAATAAACGCTTGAGATCTCCCGGAATTAAATCGCTTTGAAGTAATGATTCGCGAGCGCGCATCCAATTGCGATTCCCCTTAACGGTATTGATTTCACCGTTGTGAGCAATAAAGCGATAGGGGTGGGCCAAAGGCCATGATGGGAATGTGTTTGTAGAAAAACGGGAGTGAACTAAAGCAAGTGGTGAAACAACCCGCTCATCAGATAGCTCTGGGAAAAACTCCTCTAGCTGGCCAGTTGTAAGCATTCCCTTATAAACGATTGTCTGCGAAGACAGCGATGGGAAGTACAGATCCAAGGTATGTTCCGCGCGCTTGCGTAAACAAAAGGCTAGGCGATCTAAAGCGATACCGGTTTCGCCATTTTTTCCAGCTAGAAAGAGCTGGTGGAAATCTGGCATAACTGACAAAGCAGTCTTTCCAAGAGATGCTGGGTTTATCGGAACTTCACGCCAACCTAAAACAATTAATCCCTCTTCACCTGCAATCTTTGCGATCGCAGACTTAACTTCGGCACCCTTAGCAACAAATGCGATACCTGTCGCGTAAGCATCGACGGCAGGCAATTTAAAATCAACAACCGCCTGAAAGTATGCATCTGGGATACGGATAAGAATTCCTGCACCATCACCGCTATCTGGTTCGGCACCTGATGCGCCGCGGTGTTCCATATTGCGAAGCGCGGTTAATGCCTGAGAAACAATATGGTGGGTTGCAACCTTATTGAGAGTGGCCACCATTGCAACACCGCATGCATCATGTTCTTGGGCAGGGTCGTAGAGTCCCTGTGCTTGTGGGTAATTGGATGCAAGTGCCATGGGCGCGCTCCTACGGATTAGTCCTTATTAATGAAGGGACATCCTTGGCCCGTATTGCCGTGCTTTAAGGTTGAAATCGTAGCAACAAGAAGGCGAAAGTGAAGCCCCAGGGGCGAGGAGTTAGATCCCTGAAATGTTGGCGATCTTGCCGATTCCAGCTGTGATCGCCATGCCAAGCGTGCCGCCCAGGAGTACGCGAATAGTTGGAGCCAGCAGTTTGGATCCCGCGGTTCGCGCCGAGATAACACCGGTTAGAACTAATCCCCCGAGGGTAAAGCCAACAATGCTCCAAGCCTTTGTACCAAGGGTTGGAGCAAAAGCACCTGCAAAGGGAATTAATCCACCCAAGGTAAATGAGATTGCAGATGCGATCGCGGCCTGAACTGGGCGCGCTTTGGTACTTGGATGCTGCCCAAGCTCATCACGCAGGTGTGCTTCTAATGGATCTTTGCGATGCATTTCAAGTGCCACCTGTAAAGCAAGTTCGGGAGTTAATCCACGATTTATGTAAATGTGTTGTAGCTCCGTCAGTTCAGCCTCGGGATCCGCTGCAAGGTGTGCAATCTCAATTAAGCGATCAGACTCTTCAATATCGTTTTGTGAGCGTACCGAGATGTACTCGCCCACCGCCATCGACATCGCACCAGCAGTAATACCAGCAACACCAGCGGTTACTAGAAAATCCTGCTTACCAGCAGCAGCAACGCCAATCATTAAGGCAGCGGTTGAAACCAAGCCATCATTTGCTCCAAGTACTGCAGCGCGAAGCCAACCCGCACGATGGGTACGGTGCTCAAGATTTCTGCGGTAGACATCCTCGATGCTCATAAACGCCAGCCTACCTGAGAGTCATTGAATCTTTTTAGAGGCGCGAGCAAAGTAGAGCACAGCTCCTGCGCCCACAATCAGGCTGACCCAGACATTTACTCGCAATCCAGCAATTGTGTTGGCGGAATCAATTCGAATCATTTCAATGAAGAAGCGGCCTAAACAGTAAGTTGCAACATAGATCGCAAATGACTGTCCAGCCTTAAAGCTCTTTCCAAACTTTAAAATAAGGATCGCAATGGCGGTGCACCAAATCGCTTCATACAAAAAGGTTGGATGGAAGGACTCAAACTGGGTATAACCATTTGGTCGATATCGCATTGGAATATCTACCGCCCACCACGTATCTAAGGGTCTGCCAAAGAGCTCTCCATTAAACCAATTTCCAAAGCGACCTATAGCTTGAGCAAACAAAATGCCAGGTGCCAAGGCATCTGCAAAAACAGCAAAGGATGGAAGATCTAATGTGCGCGCAAGTGATCTGTAACGAAGGTAAGCGCCAAGTAATCCAATTGAAATTGCACCCCAGATACCTAAGCCACCCTCCCATATTTTGAAAGCGTTGAGCGGTTCGCCGCCCTGCCCAAAGTAAGCATTGGGCGAGGAAATGACATGGTAAATCCGACCACCAATAATTCCTGAAGGAACTGCAACTATTGCAACCTCTGAAACTACTGATTGACCTTGCTTGGTTTTATAGTCAAAGCGTTTTCCACCTAACCAGATCGCTATCGCAATACCTGTGATGATGCACAGTGCGTAATAGTGAATGGTTAATGGGCCAAGCTCCAGCACCGAACGTGCTGGAGTTGGAAAAGCTACTATCAACTTTTATCCAGCCTCAACAGCTGATTTAAACTCCTCAAGAATGAATGCGTTTTGTGTGCGCTCCCACTTTTTACCATTAATGAACACAGTTGGAGTTCCCTGAACACCAAACTTGCTCATTGAATCGTAGTTGGCTTTCACAACATCAATTTTTGATCCCTTAGTAACGCAGTTTTCAAATGTGGTTGAGGTGATACCAATCTTCTTGCCCATGTTGACAAGGGTTTCATTGCTCCAGAAACCGGAGTTTTCGAGAGGTGATTGAACTGCGTAAATCGCCTTGTGGAAATCTAAGAACTGTCCTTCATCTGCGGCACAGAATGATGCGTTTGCAGCACGAACAGATTCATCGCCTAAGAAGGAAAGCACGTGGTAACGAACATTTGCCTTTTTCTCGCGAACAAGTGATTCTAGGTATGAACCATTGGCATCGGCAAACAACTTACATACTGGGCACTGTGGATCTTCCCAAACATCAATTGTTGTTGCAGCACCGTTATCAAAGCTGATCGCTGATCCATTTGCTACATCGATTGTGGATGTAATCGCCGGCTTAAGAGTTGTCCCATCAAGTGCGGCAATAGAAGCACTCTCTTTGCTGTTTTGACCAAAGATTGAGAAAACAACTCCGGTAACAACAACGAGTGAGACCATTGCAATAACGATCCAACGTGTTGTGTTATCTGTGTTCTTTGCAGCCTGCTTTGCCATTATTACTCCTCGATAGTTTGAGCTGGTTTTTCAACACTGAACTTTCCGTATGGGAAAAGGTATAGATAAAGCCCCATAAGAGCCAAGCCCACATCCCGAATGATTTCTGTGAGATAGGTGCGATGAACCTGAGCCTTCAGGGATGGGTCTATCTCGCCTCCCCCGCCAAAGCAACCACAATCAATCAACATGCCTCTGGCCCAAACCGATGCGATCGCTGCAGCAAAGGCAATCATCAGCAAGCCACTAAAGACCGCGGAGTACCTGACCATGATTCCGACGATGAGCAGCAACCCCACCGCAACTTCTACCCACGGTAATGCGTAACCAACTAGATGGGCTAATTCGGTGGGCAAAATTTTGAAGGCGGCGGTTGCATTTGCAGATTCAGTTGGCTTGCCTACCTTTAATCCACCTGCAGCAAGTAAAACTCCACCAAGTGTTAAACGGAAGATCAAGGTGATCCATGGCTGATTCTTTACAAGAAAACTCTTCATCGCCCCTCACGTACTCCTAGCGCTAACTCTTTGGCAAGATGAGAAATCGCATCCAAACCTTCTTGCTCATTATTTGCTTCAAGAAGTAATTTAATGAAGGCAGATCCCACGATGACACCATCTGCGTAGGCGGCAAGGGATTTCGCTTGCTCCCGTGTTGAGACTCCTAGGCCTACAGAAATTGGAAGCTGGGTTACTGAACGAACGCGAGAGACCAAATTACTGGCATCAGTTGAAACGCTAGTGCGGGTTCCGGTAACGCCCATCAAACTAGCCGCGTATACAAAGCCACCTGTTTTTGCAGTTACATCTGCAAGTCGAGAATCACTTGTGCTTGGAGCAACAACATAAATTGGATTGATTTTGCTCTTATTAGTTGCAGCAAGCCAGCGATCAGACTCTTCGATAGTTAAATCCGGTGTAATAACTCCAGATCCCCCGTTGTCGGCGATTGATTGAGCAAACTCATCAACACCATAACGCTCGATGGGATTCCAATAGGTCATGACAACCGCAGCAACACCTGTATCGGTTGCAACCTTTAATGCAGCAAAAACATCAGATGCATTGGTTCCACCTTTTAGCGAAATCTCTGCAGCCTCTTGAATAACTGGTCCATCCATTACTGGATCGCTATATGGAAAACCGATTTCAATCGCATCAACACCGGCGGCAGCTAAAGCGTGAATCGCTTTGGCACAACCTTCTTGCGATGGAAAGCCAGCTGGAATATATGCAATGAGCGCTGCGCGATTTTCAGCACGCACCTTTGTCATAACCGCATCAAGTTGAGTCATTACAGTGGAATTCCAAAGTACTCAGCTGCGGTTTGAACATCCTTATCTCCACGGCCTGAAAGGTTAATTAACAAGTTCGCCTTCGGTCCAAGCTCTTTTCCAACAAGGATTGCACCAGCTAAAGCGTGGGCGGTTTCAATTGCAGGAATAATTCCTTCGGTACGGCTAAGCAATGAGAAAGCTGCCATCGCCGCATCATCATTAATGGCGCGGTATTCAGCTCGTCCTACATCATGCAGATATGCATGCTCTGGACCTACACCTGGGTAATCCAATCCTGCAGAAATTGAATGGGATTCAATTGTCTGTCCATTGGCATCCTGTAAAACATATGAACGGGTTCCGTGCAAAACACCTGGTGTTCCACCTGTAATAGTTGCTGCGTGACGACCGGTTTCGACGCCATCGCCACCTGCCTCTAATCCAATTAAACGAACATCGGTGTCTGGAATAAAGGCGTTAAAGATTCCGATCGCATTAGAACCGCCACCTACACATGCCAAGATTGCATCTGGCAATCTGCCAGTCAGTGCAAGCATCTGTTCGCGCGCTTCTTCGCCAATTACTTTGTGAAAATCTCGAACCATCGTTGGAAATGGATGTGGACCTGCGACGGTGCCTAGTAAGTAATGTGTATCTGCAACATTGGTAACCCAGTCGCGCATCGCTTCATTAATTGCATCCTTTAATGTGCGCGAACCTGAAGTAACTGGAACAACCTCTGCGCCCAGTAGCTTCATTCGAGCAACATTGAGAGCTTGGCGACGGGTGTCCTCTTCTCCCATGTACACAACACAATCAAGACCCATCAGCGCTGCCGCAGTTGCTGATGCAACGCCATGTTGGCCAGCTCCAGTTTCAGCGATGATGCGCTTCTTGCCCATCCGCTTTGTTAAAAGCGCTTGGCCTAAAACATTGTTGATCTTGTGTGAACCTGTGTGGTTGAGATCTTCTCGCTTAAGAAAGATTCGAGCACCACCTGCATGCTCAGAAAATCTCTTTGCCTCGGTGATGATGCTTGGGCGGCCTGTATAGGTTTTATGAAGCTCGGCCAGCTCTGCTAAAAATGATGGATCTTTTTGAGCGGTGTTATGCGCCTCTTCAAGTTCATTAAGCGCGCCGATGAGAGCCTCAGGCACAAAGCGCCCGCCATACTCTCCGAAATGACCCGCGCTACCCATAGTTAAAGCCTACCGAGCAATTGGTTGATCGCAACTGATGGAGATTCTGAGCGTACAAGCGCTTCTCCCACCAATATCGCTGTTGCTCCACATTGCTGAGCAAATGCAACCTCTTCACGAGTTGAGATACCAGATTCAGCTACCCGTGCAATTGTTGAAGGAATCTGTGGAATTAACTCGGAGAATGCACGTGCATCAACATCAAGGGTCTTAAGGTTGCGCGAATTTACGCCAATAATTTCTGGTGAAATCTCAAGCGCCCGTTCTAATTCGTCATGGGTGTGAACCTCAATCAAAGATCTCATACCAAGCTCTTTTGCTAAGTGATAATAATCTTCTAGCTGGTACTTACTTAAAGCTGCAACGATCAACAGAATAACATCAGCCCCATGTGCTCGTGCCTCGTAAAATTGATACTCATCAACCATGAAATCTTTGCGAAGGATTGGAAGATCAATCGCTTTACGAACCGCATCTAAATCTGCTAAAGATCCACCAAATCGGCGTTGCTCTGTTAGCACGCTGACTACATGTGCGCCTGCCTCTTCATATTGCGCAGCTAACCTAGCTGGATCACTAATAGCTGCAAGTGCGCCTTTGCTAGGGGATGATCGCTTCACTTCGGCGATCACCGATATATCTTCAGTCAGCAGTAATGGTAAGCAATCCCGAACCGCCGGTGCCATTTCAAGGGCTTCATACAACTGCCCCATAGGTAAACGACGTGCAGCTAAATCCTCCCGCACACCCTCAATAATTAAATCTAAAACACTCATGGTCGATCCTCGGCAGTTGGATCTATCCCGTGATCAAGAGAGCTCCATGTGTTGAGTTCGCGAGGCTTGCGTTCATAGCGAGAAGAGAGATTAAAGCGCTTAGAAATAAGTACGACCAAGACGAAAACAACTATCAAAGAGACAAATACCGGAAGAAAGTCCATCATTGCTTGTCAGCCAATCGGTTGGCTGCATGCACAGCGGTTAAAACAGCGGCTGCTTTATTGCGACACTCTTGATTTTCAGATTCGGGATCAGAATCAGCAACGACACCAGCACCTGCTTGTACATAAGCGGTTCCCTTATGCAAAAGCGCTGTTCTAATAGCGATACAAGTATCTAAATTGCCAGTGAAATCGATGTAGCCAACGATTCCGCCGTAGACACCGCGTCTTGTTGTCTCAAGCTCCTCAATAATCTCCATCGCACGTGGCTTTGGTGCTCCCGATAAAGTTCCAGCAGGAAAGACCGAGAACAAAGCATCGACCGGAGATGCACTCTTGGAAAGTTTGCCGATAACAGTTGAAACAATATGCATGACATGTGAGTACCGTTCAATATGCATGAAGTCGACAACTTCGACGCTGCCAGCTGCACATACTCGCCCTAAATCATTTCGACCAAGATCTACCAGCATTAAGTGCTCTGCACGTTCCTTAGGATCTGCCAACAACTCTTCTGCCAAGCGGTGATCCTCTTCAGGGTTTGCAGATCGCTTACGGGTACCTGCAATGGGATGGATCATTACATCCTCTTGATTGACCTTCACCAAAGCTTCTGGGCTGGATCCAACAATTTCAATTCCATCGGTAAAGCGGAATAAGTACATGTATGGAGATGGGTTATTTAAGCGAAGCATGCGGTAAACATCTATTGCATCTGCCGAACAAGGCATGGCAAAGCGTTGAGAGAGAACTACCTGAAAAGCTTCACCGGCAAGGATTTCCTCCTTTACCTGTGCAATATTTTTCTTAAAGTCATCAGCGGAGATATTTCCGGTGTATTCAGGCAGAGAAAAATCAGGAATCGCTGCCGCATCTCCGGGTAGCGAGATCGCTAAATCAGATTCCATGCGATCTAATCTTTCGATACATGAAGCGTACGCCTCATCGATTCGATCATCGCTTCCATCCCAATTAATTGCATTTGCAATTAATGTGATCGTTCCATCGCTGTGATCCATTACTGCAAGATCACTTGTTAACATAAAGGAAAGCTCTGGAAGCGGAATATCTTTGTGGGCATGGGATGGAAGTTTTTCTAAACGTCGAACAACGTCATACCCCATGAAGCCAACTAATCCACCGGTCAACGGCGGAAGCCCTGCAATCTTGGGAGATTTCAAATGTGCAGCTGATAGACGCAGGGCATCAAGTGGATCTATCCCAGTTGGTGCTCCCGCTGGAGCGGTCCCCTGCCAATACGCCAATCCATCTTTCTCGCTCAGGGTTGCTTCGCTGCGGACTCCGATAAATGAGTAGCGAGACCAAGCACCACCATGTTCAGCAGACTCTAGAAGAAAAGTGTTTTCTGCGCTCTTTGCTAACTTCTTATAAACACCTAAAGGGGTTTCAGAGTCAGCTAAAAGTTTGCGAGAAACAGGAATGACATTTGAAATCTTTGCGTACTGACGGAACTCTTCTAGATTCATTTTTACGATCGCAGCTCTAGCGGTGTGTGAAAGCAGGTGCGATCTCCTGTATGACAAGCCGCACCTGTTTGAATAACCTTGAGTAACAATGCATCTCCGTCGCAATCCAATGCCACTGATTGCACATCTTGGTAATGACCAGATGTTGCACCCTTTACCCACAGCTCATTTCTGCTTCGTGACCAATAAGTTGCTTTTCCAGATGTCAGCGTAAGTTCAAGAGATTGGGCGTTCATGTACGCCAACATCAATACCTCGTTGGTAACCGCATCCTGAACAATCGCAGGTATTAAGGTGCTTGGATCCTTCAAGAGTGCAGCGATCTGCGGATCCAATGTGCTCATGTGCTTATTCTGCCTTATCGGGTCGAAACGGCGCGCACTGGATAATTGTTCTTACCCAGATACCCCTTTACATCTCCAATTCGATGAACACCAAAGTGAAATACGCTCGCAGCGAGCAAGGCATCGGCTCCTGCATCAAGAGCGGCCGAGAAATCTTCTAGCGCACCAGCTCCTCCACTTGCAATCAATGGCACCTTGGATACCGCTCGAACCGCTGTAATCATCCCGATGTCATATCCGGCACGAGTTCCGTCAGCATCCATTGAGTTGAGCAGAATTTCTCCGACACCCAATGCGCATGCTTGTTCAACCCAAGCAAGTGCATCAACACCTGCACTTTGTCGTCCACCATGCGTTGTGACCTCAAAGCCAGAATCTGTTCGGGCGCGACGTGCATCAACAGATAGGACAAGTACTTGTGAACCAAATCGATCTGCAATTTCCGCGATCAACTGTGGGCGGGCTAGCGCTGAAGTATTGATGGAAACCTTGTCAGCTCCGGCTCTTAACAATCGATCTACATCTTCAACAGATCTAATGCCGCCACCAACAGTTAATGGAATAAATACTTGTTCCGCGGTGCGGCGAACAACATCCAGGGTTGTTTCACGTCCAGCTACGCTGGCCGAAATATCCAAGAAGGTTAATTCATCAGCACCTTCGGTGTTGTATAGCGATGCCATCTCAACCGGATCGCCTGCATCAACTAGATCTGTGAAGTTAACACCCTTAACAACACGTCCATCGGTGACATCTAGGCAAGGAATAATTCGAACAGAAAGCGTCATTTACCACTGACCTTTAGCGCCTCTTGCAGGGTGAACTTTCCTGCATATAAAGCCTTTCCAACAATGGCACCCTCGACACCTGTTGAACGTAGCGCTGCAAGAGCTGCGATGTCATCGAGTGATGAGATTCCGCCACTTGCAATTACCGGCTTAGTTGTTGCAGCACATACAGACTTTAAGAGTTCAATATTTGGCCCAGCTAAGGTTCCATCCTTTGCAACATCTGTTACAACATAACGAGCACATCCATCACGGTCTAAACGCTCTAGGGTTTCAAATAAATCTCCACCCTCCTTAGTCCATCCACGAGCTGCCAAGGTGTGACCGCGAACATCTAAACCGACTGCGATTCGATCGCCATGTTCTGCGATCACACGAGCTGTCCAATCAGGATTTTCTAGTGCAGCTGTTCCCAAATTAACTCGGCGGCAACCAGTAGCTAATGCGCGACGAAGTGATTCATCATCTCGGATTCCGCCAGATAGCTCGACCTTAATGTCCAACTTGCCCACGACTTCAGCTAGCAACTGTGAGTTTTCTCCACGTCCAAAGGCTGCATCAAGATCAACTAAATGGAGCCACTCAGCACCTGCTGCTTGAAATTCCAGTGCAACATCAAGAGGTGCTCCATAAATACTTTCCTTATCGAGCTCGCCCTGTACTAAGCGAACTGCACGTCCATCCTTAACATCTACTGCAGGAAGTAGTTCTAGATAACTCATAGCGATCCCACCCAATTCTTAATAAGCGCTAACCCAGCTGCTCCAGATTTTTCTGGATGAAATTGAGTTGCGCTGATGTAGCCATCTTCAACTGCAGCTAAAAATCTCTCTCCGTGGGTGCTCCACGCCTGCATTTTTCCAACCGCATTCTTGGCGGCATATGAGTGAACAAAGTAAAAAGACTCAGCTTCAACACTTTTAAACAAAACAGATTCGGGATCACTGTCGACGGTGTTCCAACCCATGTGAGGCAGGATCGGTGCATCTAATTGAGAAACAACTCCATCCCAGATACCTACACCTACATGTGCGCCAGCTTCTGAGTGTTCTGTTCCTTGGCTAAACATAATCTGCATGCCAATACATATTCCTAAGGTTGGGCGTTCCTTTGCAAGACGTTCTCTAACAATCGCTGCGCCATCTACCGCGTTTAAACCATTCATGCATGCAGCAAACGCTCCAACACCTGGAACTACTAAACCTTCAGCCTCTAGTGCAACATTTCGATCTGATGTAACAACAACATCTTTACCTGCTGTAGCAAAAGCCCGTTCTGCAGATCGAAGATTTCCAGAGCCGTAATCAAGAATGGCTATCAAAGAGAACCTTTTGTCGATGGGATTCCGGCAACGCGACCATCAAGTGAAACAGCATCACGGAGCGCACGTGCAACAGCCTTGAACTGTGCCTCAAAAACGTGGTGTGCGTTGCGACCTTCAAGAACACGTATGTGCAGTGCGATTCGCGCTTCTGCGACGATTGATTCCCAGATGTGCTTTCCAAGTGTTGTATCAAATGTTCCGATGAGTTCAACGATCTCTGGTTGACGATGCACTAGGTATGGGCGACCTGATAGATCAACCGCTGCTTGAACTAGTACCTCATCAAGTGGGACCATCGAATCGCCAAAGCGACGGATGCCCGCCTTATCCCCCAGCGCTTCGCGCAATGCTTGGCCAAAGGCTAAAGATGTATCTTCAACGGTGTGGTGTGAATCAACATCAACATCACCAGTTGTCTTAATTGTTAAATCAAAACCTGAATGCTTGCCCAATTGAGACATCATGTGATCAAAGAAAGGAACACCTGTAGCCACATCGATGATGCCTTGGCCATCGAGATTGATCTCAACGAGTACATGCGACTCTTTAGTCTCTCTTTCGACGCGTGCTGTTCTCATGGGTATCTCCTTTAAATGTGCTTCTTGAGGGCTGAAATAAACAATTGATTTTCGGCCTCATTGCCGATTGTGACTCTTAAGTACCCTGATAATCCCACATCTCGAATCAGAACACCTTCTTCAAGCAGGCTAGCCCACAGTTGTGGCGCATCCTGCTTAAAGCCTGAGAACAAAACGAAGTTTGCACTGCTGTTTATCGTGGTGAGCCCCATCTGATGAAGCTCATGGACAACTGCTTCGCGTGCGGCGATCAGAGTCGAGACCTCTCCCAATAATTCGGCACGGTGATCAATTGCGACCAGAGCTGCTGCCTGGGTTAAAGCGCTTAAGTGATACGGCAAGCGAACTAGCATCATTGCATCTTTAACCGCTTGATCACTTACTAAGTAACCAACACGAGCGCCTGCAAATGCGAAGGCCTTGCTCATTGTGCGAATGACAATTACATGTGGGTTGTTTGGGATCAATGTGACCGCTGAAAGCTCTTGTGAAAACTCAGCGTACGCCTCATCGACTACAAGCAATCCACCAACTGACTTTGCTGCATCTGCAAGCAGTTGTATCTCCTGGATTGTTACCGATCCACCTGTTGGATTATTAGGTGTGGTGATAAAGGTAAGGGATGGCTTATGTGCAATCACTTCTGCAACTGCGTATTCCGCGTTCAAAGAAAAATCAGCGTTTCGTTTTCCATCGATCCACTGAGCGCCAGTTGTCTTGGCAATTAATGGGTGCATCGAATAAGAAGGAGTAAAACCCAACACAGGGCCCTGTGCAAAAGCCATAAAGATTGATTGGATAATTTCATTAGAGCCATTAGCCGCCCACACATTGTCAACGGTAAATGAGGTTCCGCTCAGTTCATTTATATATGAGGCCAAGGCGGAACGCAGCTTGGTTGCATCACGATCTGGATAGCGATTTAAATCCTTTGCGACTGCAGAGATCGCATCGGTGATCGCCTTTTGTAAAGCAGCAGATGGTGCATATGGATTTTCATTTGTATTTAATGATGCACGAGCTGGAATTTGTGGCGCACCGTATGGAGACAATGGGCGTAAAGCATCACGTAAAGGTAACCAACTTGGCCAAGCCATTAGAGATTCTCCAAGCGAACAGTCATCGCCTCACCATGTGCCGGTAAGTCCTCGGAGTTAGCCAGTGTGACAACGGTGCTGACAATGTCGGTAAATGCTTTTTGGTCATACTCAATAAAGTGCAATCCTCGCAAGAAGGTCTGCACCGATAAACCACTTGAGTGACAGGCACAGCCTCCAGTTGGAAGAACGTGATTTGAACCCGCGGAGTAATCACCTAATGAAACCGGTGCGAATCTGCCGATAAAGACCGCACCAGCGTTGCGAATCTTTTCAGCATCTGAGCGAGAGTTTTTGGTTTGAATCTCAAGGTGCTCTGCTGCATATGCGTTAACAACATCTAAACCTTGTGCAATGTCATCTACTAAGGCGATCGCAGATTGAACACCGCTTAATGCGCTCTTGATTCGGTCAGCGTGTTTTGTCGCTGCAACCCGAACCTTTAACTCTTGCTCTACCGCTGCGGCAAGCTCTGGCGAATCAGTAACTAGCACCGCTGCTGCGATCACATCATGTTCTGCCTGGCTAATCAGATCTGCCGCAACATCTGCAGCGATCGCAGTTGAATCTGCCAAAACAGCGATCTCTGTTGGACCTGCCTCTGAGTCGATTCCGATGACTCCACGTAAAGCACGTTTTGCTGCCGCGACATAAATATTTCCTGGACCTGTTACCAAATCTGCTTTTTCACAAACACCTTCCATGCCATAGGCAAACAAAGCGATAGCTTGGGCTCCACCGACTGCGTAAACCTCGGTGATTCCAAGCAAGGCGCATGTGGCCAGAATTGTTGGGTGCGGATATCCACCAAAATCTTTTTGTGGCGGAGATGCAACGGCGATTGATTGGACCTTAGCAATTTGCGCGGGAATAACATTCATCATCACGCTGCTGGGGTAAACCGCTCGTCCTCCTGGAACATAAAGGCCCACGCGATCAACTGGAACCCATTTTTCAGTAACTGTTCCACCATCAACAACTGTTGTCGTTGTGTCGGTGCGAAGTTGATCCTTGTGGACCTTTGTAATGCGAGTGATAGAAAGTTCCAGTGCGGTGCGAATCGCTGGATCCAGTTGTTTCAAAGCGGAATCTAAAGCGGTTTGTGGAACTCGAATGCTAGGTGGTGTTATGCCATCAAACTCTTGGGCAAGAGCTACAAGATCAGCCTCTGTTCCATTCTTGACTTTCTGCAGAATAGGCTCGATGAGCACCATCGCCTCTTGCACATTGAGCTTAGCTCGTGGAAGTTCAGCGTTGTATTGAGCTTTTGAGAGGGTTCGCCCGCGCAGGTCTACGGTTCGAATCATTGGGCAATTGTAACGGCAAGGCGGTAGCGCCCGCCCGTTAATTTATGCCAGGCAGTTAGGTCCCAAAATAGATTTCAAATCAGCGCTCAAACTTGGAGATGATGTGATCAATGCATCAACCTTCATCACCGTGCTGGTTCCATTATCAAGAAGCTGCAGGTGAACTTCGCGCTTTCCAGGGTGTGAGCGCAAAATCTCTTTAATGCGATCAACTACTGGAGGTGTGCACTGCTGAATAGGCAAGGAAATAAGAAGCGGGCCTGTTGGTCCAGCACTGATATCTGGCATCGACATTTCAAGTGCGGTAAAGCGCAAAGCATCTTCGCGTCGATCTACTCGACCTCGAATTGTGACGATGCGATCTTCAGTTAAGGACATCGAATACTGATTGTAGGTATTTGCAAAGAAAAGAACTTCGAGAGCACCTTCAAGATCTTCAACGGTAACTACCGCCCATGAAGCTCCTTGACGAGAAACCTTGCGGGTAACACTAGTGATCAATCCACCAATAGTGACGATGGATTCATGTTGAGCACCGTCATCAACTAGTTCGCTGATAGACATATCGGTATTTGCTCGCAAGACATGTTCGACACCAAGCAGTGGATGATCTGAAACATATAGGCCCAACATCTCACGTTCATAGGAAAGCAGCATCGCCTTATCCCATTCACCAGTTGGAACTTCAATATCTAAACCAGATACTGCCGTAACAGCTTCTCCCCCAAAGAGATCAAACTGACCAATCGCTTCTGCGCGCTTTGATTCGATAACCGAGTCAATAGCTTCAAGGTGGACAGCGATTAAGCCTTTACGGGTTGAACCTAATGAGCCAAATGCACCCGCCTTGATCAGGGATTCGATTGTCTTTTTATTGCAGACCTGCGCATCAACCTTGGCAAGGAAATCACCAAAGGAGGTAAAGCGACCCTTGGAATCTCGGGCGTTTTTGATTGATGCAACAACACCCTCGCCCACATTTCGAATCGCAGCTAATCCAAATCGAATATCGACACCGCGTGGTGTGTATTCAGCATCTGATTCATTGACATCTGGTGGCAAGACTTTAATACCCATACGTCGACATTCAGATAGGTACAGAGCTGATTTATCTTTGTCATCGCGTACTGAGGTTAAAAGCGCTGCCATGTATTCAGTTGGGTAGTTAGCCTTCAAGTAAGCGGTCCAATAAGAGACAACTCCGTAGCCAGCTGAGTGTGCACGGTTAAATGCGTAATCCGAGAATGGAATCAATACTTCCCATAAACGCTTAATTGCAGCGGTGGAGAAGCCATTTTCCTTCATACCTGCTTCAAAGGGAACGTACTCTTTATCCAAAATATCTTTGTTCTTTTTACCCATCGCCTTACGCAAAAGATCTGCGCGGCCCAAGGTAAAGCCTGCAACCTTTTGCGCGATTGCCATTACTTGTTCCTGGTACACAATTAATCCATAGGTATCGCCCAAGATTTCATTAAGCGGTTCAGAGAGTTCTGGATGGATCGGTTCGACTGGCTTGCGACCATTTTTACGATCTGCATAGTTATTGTGCGCGTTTTCTCCCATAGGACCTGGTCGATACAGAGCAATAACCGCTGAAATATCCTCAAATGAATCTGGTGCCATGCTTTTAAGCAATGCACGCATAGGCCCACCATCGAGCTGGAAAACACCTAATGTATCTCCGCGACCCAGAAGCTCGTAAGTCTTTGAATCATCGAGAGTTAAATCTTCAAGAACTACATCTTTACCTTGATTAGCTTTGATATTCAGTAAAGCATCATCAAGGACAGAAAGATTTCGTAACCCCAAAAAATCCATCTTGAGCAAACCTGTCGCTTCGCATGCACCCATATCAAACTGGGTGATAATCGCTCCATCTGCTTCACGACGATGAATCGGAATAACATCAAGCAGAGGTTCGCGAGAAAGAATCACACCCGCTGCGTGCACACCCCATTGGCGCTTTAGACCTTCAAGACCGCGCGCGGTATCTACTACCCGCTTTGAATCGGGATCTGCGTTATATAAAGCACGGAACTCACCCGCTTCGCCATAGCGATCATCCTTAGGATCAAAGACTCCGCTCAGAGAAATATCTTTACCCATAACAGATGGAGGCAAAGCTTTAGTGAGCTTTTCTCCGATGACATACGGGTATCCAAGAACTCGTGTTGAATCCTTGATCGCTTGCTTAGATTTAATTGTTCCGTAGGTAATGATCTGAGCAACGCGATCTTCGCCATATTTGTTGGTTGCATAACGAATCATTTCGCTGCGACGACGTTCGTCGAAGTCCAAGTCGATATCAGGCATAGAAATACGCTCTGGATTAAGGAATCGCTCAAAAAGTAAGCCATGCTCCAGAGGATCTAGCCCTGTGATTCCAAGTGCATAAGCAACAAGTGAGCCTGCAGCAGAGCCACGACCTGGACCTACGCGAATTCCTACCTTCTTTGCGTGACCTACAAGGTCAGCAACGACAAGGAAGTAACCAGGAAAGCCCATCTTTTCCATTACACCGAGTTCGTACTTAAGACGCTCTTCATGTGCAGGTGTGCATCGTGCACCTAAGCGCTCCTTGAGTCCGCGTTCGGCCTCTTTCTTTAACCATGTGTCTTCTGTTTCCCCCGCTGGTACCTCAAATTGAGGTAAAAGATTTTCGCCTTCTCGCAAGGTGATGTTGCAACGTTCGGCGATTAATAGGGTGTTATCGCAGCTTTCAGGAATATCTTTGAAGAGCTCGCGCATCTGCGCCGCGGTCTTTACATAGAAGGTGTCATTATCAAATTTAAATCTCTTGGGATCTGCCAAGGTTGAACCGGATTGGACACACAATAAAGCTTCATGTGCGCCCGCATCCTCTTGACGTGTGTAGTGAAGATCATTGGTTGCAAGCAGCGGAAGTCCAAGCTCCTTGCCCAACTTCATCAAATCCGCCTTCACACGTGATTCAATGTCAATTCCGTGATCCATTACTTCGAGGAAGAAGTTTTCTTTACCGAAGATATCGCGATAAGCACTTGCCGCCTTTATCGCCTCTTTATATGCACCCATGCGCAGACGTGTTTGGATTTCTCCACCAGGACATCCAGTTGTAGCGATCAAGCCCTTTGAGTACTGAGCTAGTAGCTCTCGATCCATACGTGGCTTGTAGTAATAACCTTCAAGAGATGCAAGTGATGACAATCTAAAGAGATTTCCTAAACCTTCATTGTTTTCAGCCAAGATTGTCATGTGGGTATATGCGCCACCACCTGACACATCATCTTCGCCACCATCTGCCCACTGAACCCGCTTCTTATCAAAACGTGATTCAGGTGCAACATAGGCTTCAATACCGATGATTGGCTTTACATCAGCCTTCTTCGCCGCTTTGTAAAAATCAAACGCACCAAAAACATTGCCGTGATCTGTCATTGCAATCGCAGGCATGCCCTGCGCTTTGACCTCTGACATTAAATCGCCAACACGAGCAGCGCCATCGAGCATTGAATACTCAGTATGGACGTGCAGGTGGACGAAGTTTTCGCTGGACATGATTGGCGAGATTAGTGGCTATGGCAGAACGGCGTCGGAAAGCAACGCCAGAGAGCGTGTGAGATCGGCTGGATATGGGGCGTGGAAGTTCAGCGCCGCACCCGTTACTGGATGAGCAAAGCTCAGCTCTGCGGCGTGAAGCCAAGGCCTGGACATCTGCAAACTCTTGGCCAGCACAGGATCTGCGCCATATGTTGTATCGCCGACTAGCGGGTGATGAAGCGCAGAAAAATGAACGCGGATCTGATGAGTGCGCCCAGTTTCAAGTTCAATCTTGACCATGGATACGCCGCGATAAAACTCGATTACCTCGTAATGTGTAATCGACTCTTTTCCGGTAGCCATGACAGCAAAACGATGATCCTCTTTTGGATGTCGATCAATCGGTGCATCAATAGTTCCAGTCGATGGATCCATATGTCCCTGAACCATTGCATGATAAATCTTGTCGACTGTGCGATTTCTGAATGCATCTTTGAGAACATGAAAAGCTTTATCACTCTTTGCGACAATCATTAACCCACTGGTGCCAACATCTAAACGATGAACAATCCCCTGGCGCTCTGCTGGACCGGATGTTGAAATGGAATATCCCGCCGCCATCAATGCACCTACAACAGTTGGTCCAGTCCAACCTGGGCTTGGATGCGCCGCACAACCGATTGGCTTATCAATTACAACGATATCTTGATCATCATAAACAATGGTTAATCCCTCAAGTGGTGTTAAAGGGATTGGATCTTTATTAATTGGTGCTGGCATAAGAACATCAATGATCTGTCCTGCGGTGACACGATCTGATTTAGGCATCGCCTTTCCACCAGTCGTAATGTCGCCATCTTCTAGAAGTTTCACAACAGCGGTTCGGGATAAACCAAGAACACGTGTTAGGGCGCTATCAATTCGCTCTCCCGCGACCCCTTCGGGCACCGATAAGGTGCGTAATTCGCGGTTACTCATGGTCACGAGCCTACCTTTGTTATGGGTGGAATATTTCTCGCGGTTAAGACCATAGAAATCAAAGCTGCCACAACTATCGCGGTATCTGCGATGTTAAAGACCGGCCAATTAGGCAGCAGAAGCCAATCAATGACATGGCCGCGTAAAACACCTGGCTCGCGGAAGATTCGATCAACCATATTGCCCAGGATTCCACCAAGAACTAAACCTAAAACAACCGCCCAACCACGAGATGTAATTCGCGGCGAGTAAAAAAGGATCACGCACATAACAATCAAACTAAAGAGAGATAGAAAAATTGTTGCACCCGCTGCAAATGAAAATGCCGCACCTGGATTTCGAACAAAGGTTAATTGAAAGAACTCACCAATTACCTTGATATTAGATTTATAGGAAAGATTATTGACCGCCCAGATCTTGGTAGCTAAATCAACGATCCAAACCGCCCAGGCAACACCAAACAGTGTGCGCCATCTGCGCACCTTTAGCGCCGTTCTTCCTTCTGCTTGCACAGCATGCAGAGAGTTGCGCGAGGGAAAACTTGTAGACG
>JACCED012347721.1_pt1 | contig 26172 bp, 25 predicted proteins | sample 7455021 | NCBI WGS metagenome assembly JACCED01 (sample SAMN15323456, study PRJNA562643) | freshwater metagenome | isolation source: river surface water | place: USA:Blue River Watershed | collected 2017-08-19 | reverse complement strand
GTTATTGTAAAGGATCTGAATATAAATTAGTAATAAAAGTTCAAAATTTTCATAATACAGAGAAAATAATTTTACAAGAATGTTGCAAAAATTTTTTACAAAGAAAAGATTATGGTAATGAATATTTTGAATGTCAATTAAATAATATTTATAATATTGTAATTAGTAATAGTATAGTAATAGAAGAAATTATAAAAGCAAATGATATATTTAAAAATAAAAAGATATTATATACTTGTCCTAGATGTGGTTATATTACAATATTAAAAGCTAATATGAGAAAACATCTTATTGCAAGACAAGAAATATGTCCTGCTTTAGAAAATGATATCGATTTAACTGATACTATTAAAGAGTATATTTTGAAAAATAGAATTTATAAAATACCTAAAGAAGAAAAAGCTAAAGAAGAAAAAGCTAAAGAGTCTACATTTATACAAAATATTCACTATAATAATACTATGAATAATTACATTAATAAATTAGATACAATAGATAAATTAACAAAACTTATGGATTATAAAGATAAAGAAATACTTTATTTAGAAGATGATATGGAAAATAATTTCAAAACAAGAGTTGATAATATGAGAAACAATAATTTTAAATATGGTTATAATATTGATGAAAATAGATTATTTGATATAATAGATGAAATTAGTAGAATTAAAAGAGGTGATTTAACCCATATGAATATTGTTTATAATGAGAAATTAAAAGAACTTAATCTTTATAAGAGTGGTTGTTGGGAAAGTTTAATCCTCGAAAGAGGTTTAAAAGAAGTAATAGAGATATTAAAAGAAATATTTTTAGATCATTATGAGAAATATTTATTTAAACAGATTTATGTGAGTGAAAAGAATTTACTAAACAAACAGAAATATAAAGAAGATGTAGAACGTCATTATAAGTTCCTATGTTGTTTTGATTTATATCCTTATATAAAGGATAAAGATGATATGGAAATATTAGGTGAAGAAGATGGAGATTTTGGTAAATATGAGATAGAAGAAAAGTGGATGTCAATATATAATAATATAGCTCAGAACATTAAACGCTATGATATAAACAAAATGAAGAAGAATATAACAGATATATTAAAAAATAATACTCAGCATAATTTAAAAAATTTAAACAAAACAATATTAGAATTACTAAATGTAGATGAAGATTTTAAACAAATAATAGAAACTTAAATCTTAGAAAAACTTTCAGAAATAGAGAAAGATATAATAGATAGTATAAATAATAATACTAAAATTTATGATAATATTTATATGATTATTAAAATCATTTACTATAACCTAGAATTTATCTATAAAATATTAGATTTACCTATAATATAGGAGACTATAAAATTCATAATGTTTTATAGCAATATAAAAATAACTAACTGAATTATTATCTATTGTTATAGAAGACTATGAAATACATTAATTATTTTTAAGAGCATCAAAATTATAAAATGTTGTTTAAAAATAAATTTGAAATTATATATTTTTATAATATTAATTTTTAATTTATCAGTTTTTACTCTCATAAAATAAATAATGTATTTTATAATCTTCTATAAAAAGGATAATTTTTTATTTAATTTTATTATTTATTAGGCTTTTTAATTATTTTTTACATATTAGGCTTTTTAATTATTTTTTACAGATTATAATATTCATTTAATATGTCTATTGAATTCTTTTATATTTATTAATTATAGTATAAAAGCTGTTAAAAAATATGATTATTAAAATCATAATTTAAATGATAAAATTATTTAAAGATATTTTATATTATAAATTTAAATGGTTAAAATTTTAGAATGCAAAAGATGTGGTTATATTGCAAAACAATCACAAGCATTAAAAACTCATCTAAAAAAAAAAAATGTATGTAAACCAATATTATTAGATATTGATAGAGAAATTTTATTAAAAGAATTTGATATAAAACCAGATAAAATATATGAATGTAATAAATGTAAAAAAACCTTTAGTTGTAACCAAAATAAATGGCGACATGAAAAAACATGTACTTTTGTTAGTAAAGAAATTGAGAAAGATGATAAAATAAAGAAATTAGAAAATGAATTAATTGAAATAAAGAAACAAATTCAAAATTCTAAAACAATTAATAATTATAATAATTGTAATAATCAAATTATAAATAATATTATAATTACAGACACAGAACTAAGACCTTTTGGTAAAGAAAATTATGATTATATATCTGAAGATATGATTCTAAATAATTTAAGACCATCACAACACTTATTATTTAAATTATTCCAATCAGTTCATTTTAATGGGAATCATCCAGAAAATTGGAATTTTTATATAAGTAATTCAACTAAAAATAAAGCATTAGTTTATAGGGGTAAAAGATTTGAATTAGAAGATAAAAATAAGACTATTTTAGAATTAATTAGTAATAAAATAAAATTTTTAGAGAATTTTCTAAAAAACTTAGAAGGACTTTCGGAAATACAAAAAGATAACGTAATAGATAGTATCAACAATTATACTAAAATTTATGATGATATTCACAAATATGATATAAAAGACTTAATTCAAAAAATATCAGAATATGCTTATAATAAAAAAGAAAAATTAGAATTACTTAAGAAAGAAATCGATAAGAAAAATAAAGCAGAAACAAAAATAACTCTACAAAATATAAACTAGTTTATTTATAATTAAATAATATATTCTCTATTAAAAATATGAGTAATTACAATAAAATAACTGATAATTTATATATAGGTAATATTTGGAGTCCAACTGAAATAATTACAAATAATAAAAAAAATACAATAAATCCACCAATTACACATATAATAAGTCTTATTAAATTACCAGAAAATACAATTAAATCATTACAAGAGAATAATATAATTTATTTTGAACATTCTTTTGATGATTCATATAAAGAAAATATAATAACTAGATATAATGAATTAACTGATATAATAGAAGAGTATTTAATAAATCAAGAAGGAGTCATTTTAATTTTATGTCAAGCAGGTAAATCGCGTTCAGTTTCAATTACATTACTAATATTAATTGATTACTATAATTTATCTTTTGAAGATGCTTATAATTATATTTTGAAAAGACGAGAAATACAAATAAACAGACAATTTTATAAAGATATTGAAATATATTCAAAGATGAATCAAAAATAATAATTAATCCTTTAAAATGGTTTAAGAAAATAAATTTTCAGTTTTACAAAGAGTTTCTATAACAAATTCTAATCTATGTTCTTTACCATTAAATTGATATAAATTACCATAATAATCATTAAATTCGATTATAAATTTAGAGAAATTATTAATAGGTGGATTAAATTCTTTTTTAATCAATTCATCTGATAAAATAGTATTTTTTATTATAGCAAAACTTTTATTAGTTGTGCTATTATTACTAATATTTGTGATTGCATTTTCTAAATTCATGATTATATAATTATCAACATCTAAATTAACTATATAAGGAGAAATAATTGCATTACTACTAGCTGTATAGTTATTAATACTAAAACCTAATATAGAATATAAATTGTTTTTATCACTTACTGAACTATCAAATATAAGAACAAAGTTATTATTAGTAGCAGTAAATGTTAATTTGAGTGTTTTAGAATCAAATGTAACAGTATTAATATCAGTTCCTAATTTGGTTTTAAGTTCGGTAGCTAATTCTGTTCCAGTATAATTACCATTAGTTAAAGAAACTGATTTAGTATTTGCTAAATTATCTACTGAATATTTTAAAATATTATTGGTATTATTAATTAAAGTTCTGGAAAAGGGTACATTATAATCACTTAATTGTAGTCCAACAACATCATTAATAGGTGTATCTAAATTAATAACATATTTAGAAGGTTCTGAATATAATGTAAAATCTCTATCACGACTATCTATAATTACTTTAATAGAATCAGTTTTTTGTTTAATTTTAGATTTAATAGAAGGTGGTGGTATAATTGAATTTTCTAAAAATAATTTTGAGTTTGTATTAATCATATTTAATTATATATATTTTATAATTAAATATATTTTTAAAAATATAATAAAATGAGTTCTGTTAAAAATTATTATTCTGTCGATAATATGAAAAAAATTATGACTGTTTTTGAAGATTTTTTAACAGATAAATATAATACAAATTCTACAGTATTAAATATTAATCTAAAAAAAGAAATATTTCATATAATGGAAAGACTAAAAGAGAATCCATATCATAAAAGCTTGACAGCTACAGAACTTAATAAAATTACTTTACAAACTTTAAGAGATATAATCAAAACTAAATATCTAAATAATGTTAATAATAAAATTATAAATAAAGAAAATTATTTAGAAAGAGATGCTAAATTATATAATGATAGAAAAACAAATTATATTGCAAATGAGAATTTTAATGAGAATACTCAATTAGATGAAGAAACAAATAATGAAATATTAACTCAATTTAATAAGTTAAATGAAGAAAGAAAAGAAAAGAAAAAGGAAGATGTTCAAAAAGAAAATAAATTAGAAGGCGATAATATAGATCAAAGTATGTCACAAGAAGATTTTAAAAATAATTTAGAACAATTACAAGAACAAAGAAATAAATTAATAAATGAACAATTAGAACAATTAAATATGAATAATATGGATAAATCAAATGAACCAGAAACAAATTATAAAACCCAATTGATGTTATCTACAACAGATTTCATGAATGAGAGAAATCAATTAATGCAAGCACAATTTTCAGATATATCTAAAATTGATCCTAAAACTATATATTCTCAAAGTGAAAAAATTAAAGATATCGAAAAAAATGAAATTGTTAATAAACCAGTCCATCATATATCTCCCAGTTTTCCCTTAATTAAACCAAAAAATACTTCACAAATAATAAAAGAAAAATATGTTTGTATTAATAGTATGGATAGGGATTGGATTAATCAACCAAATCGTTATCAATATTTAGTAAAATTTAATTATGTACATAAAGGTACAAAACAAGAAGAAATAAGAACCAATAATACAACAATACCAAATACTAAATCTGCTTTGAGTTCAGGTATACCAAATTATACAGGTTTTATATATAATAATAATTATTATAGTCCATACACAGGTGATCCTTTAACTGGTACATCAAGTGGTGATATAATAGGATTTGAAACTGTTGAATTTCTTGTCGATGATAATATTAATGTTCAACAAAATTTTAAAAATATACAATCAATAGAAATTAGTAAAGTAATAGTACCAGCAGATATAGTTAATGCACCAACAGGAAGATTATATAATTTTAATCTAAATTATCCATATGTTTTATTACAAATAGATGAATTTCAAGATATTTATGAAGGAACTGACGATAGTATTAGAAAATCATTTTGTCAATTAATTTATGAAAATTTTTATCAAAGTTCTAATGGCAGAGGTTATATTGTATTAAAACCAGTACAAAATGAAAAGAAAGTTTTCTATCCATCATTACTTTCTTCTATGCCTTCATTAAATATATCTTTAAGAAATCCTAATGGTGATTTATTAAATGAAAGTACTGATGGCTATTCTATTATACAAATAACTTATGAGCCTTTTAATAGAACTTATCTTAAAATCACTACTACTAAATATTTTGATAAAAATGAATTTTATGCAGGAGATAAAATTTTTATTAAAAATTATTGTGCTTATAAAATTAATATCGAACAAGATGAAACTGTTTTAAATATGCTAAATTCTTTTATAAATAGAGATAGTGGTCACGATATATGTAAAATTGGTGATGCTTCTGAAAATTCTTATTATAGATCCTTTTATATTAAAGCACCGGGTACATTTTACGAAGAAACTGGAATATTTGATGTTGGTGATATTGAATCTCCAACTAACCCTATTAAAAATTTAAGTTTATTTAATTGTAATAATGATAGTCGATCTCTTAATATAAATGGTTTTGTTCTAAATATGTCATTACAAAACTCTATATCAATGAAAATAACAACTGTTAATATCGAATCATCACAATTAATACCAGAAATGCTAAATTAATACTCAAAATATAAAAATAGGTTATTTTACTTAAATATTTGTAATTAAATAAAATGAATTTGATAATATTTTTATTGATATTTTTAAATTTCTCTTTATTAAGTAGTTCAGTAAATGTTCTTGAAAAAAAAGATGGTAAATATTTACATTGGCAAGGAGAAGCATATGGTGTACATAATAGAATGAGACATCGTCATTGTGTTAATAAATTAATATTAGATCCTATTTTATCATATACTGCTCAAGCAACTTCAAAAAAATTATGTGCTAAAAATAAATTAGAACATTCGAATAATGATTATGGAGAAAATTTATATATGATAAAAACAGAAAAAAATACAGTTATAGATAAAAGAGTCATTGTCAAACAGGCTATTAAAACTTGGTATAGCGAAAAAAATATTTATAATTATGAAAATCCTAATGAAAAAAATCCTAATATACTTCATTTTACACAAATTGTATGGAAAAATATGAATAAACTTGGTTGTGGTGTAACTGAATGTATTGTAGATAATAAAAAAAACGTTGTTGTAGTATGTAATTATAAACCAAGAGGCAATATATTAGGACAATTTAAACAAAATGTATTACAATCTACTTGTATTTAGTTTAATAAGAAATATATTTATAAATAATATTCAAATTATACTCTATTACAATTTATTATTTTTGTAAAATTTATAAATTATTTTTTAAGTTATCTTATTTATGTCAAAATATATAAGTAAATTATGAATAAACAAGCAGTATTATTTGGTCTTAATTACACAAATACAGAAAATGAATTAGCAGGTTGTATTAACGATGTTATAGATGTTTCGGAATATTTAATTAATTACGGATTTTCACAAGAAAATATTAAAATATTAACAGATATATCTAATCCTAATGATGTTACCTCTAAAGGAATATGTAATAATTTAATTCAAATTGTCGAAGATTCTTGGTCTAAAAATTTAGATTTTGTATGGATTCATTATTCTGGTCATGGTAGTTATCTTCAATGTTTAGAAGGAGATGAATTAGATGGAAGAGATGAATGTATAGTTCCATTAGATTATGAAACTAATGGATTTATTACAGACGATTTAATTTATGAATTATTATATAAATTTAATCCAAAAACAAGAGTTGTAATGTTTTTTGATTGTTGTCATTCAGGAACAATATGTGATCTTAAATATCATTATGTAAAAGAACATATCAGACAAATTGAAAATAATAAGCCCATATGTCCTGCAAAAATACTTTGTATATCTGGTTGCGATGATACTCAAACAAGTGCTGACACAACTGGTTTATTAGTTGTTAATAGAAGTGCAGGTGCAATGACAGCAATTACATTAGATATTTTAAAGAAGTTTCCAGAAACTAAATATAATATATTTTTACTTAAAGAATTTATTACACAAAAATTAAAAAAAAAAGGATTTACACAAGTACCACAGATAACTAGTAGTTATGATTTAGATGAAGACCCTATATTAATACCATAAATTAAGTTTTATTTCTTATATACCATCCTCTAAAATTTTTTTGAATAATTTTAGCACTTTCATATAAAATTAATTTATTTAGAATTAAATTATTATTATTTAATGCCGCTGTCTCTATTAAACTATGTTCACCAACTATGGTATTTGGTATAATAAAATTATAAGTTTCTAAAATATATTTTATAAATGTATAAAGATTTTCTCTTACTAATAATTCGAATAAGGACATATTAGTAAATTTATTTTTACAATTAATATCTAATTTTCTACTACTAAATAAAAAATTAGATATATTGAATTTTTTCTCTTTTATTAGTTTAAAAATAAGTGGATCACCATTTGTTAAATGACTATTAATATTACAACCCAATTCTATCATATAAGAAGTAATTTCGGTATATCCTAGTTCTAAAATTGCTAAAATTAATGGATTTCCATTAGTATTAGTAACATTTAAATCTATTTCTTCATTTTTATTATAAATTATATAGTACAATATATAATGGTAATTTGGATTATTTAATAAAAGAAATAATAAAGGTGTTCCATCACAATCACAAATATTTAGATTAGCATTATATAATTTAATATATCTTAGCAATAAATTACTTGAAGCCATATTTTTGACCAAAATTGTTAATATATATTCATTTCTGAATTTTTGATTTATATCTACTCCTTTTTTTAATAAAAATTCTATCATATAATAATTCTTATTTTTAGCACAAATAAATATTAATGGCTCATTAGAATAGTTATTATTCAAAAAAAAATTCGATCTATTATTTAATGTCATTATAACTTATTTGTAAATATTTATATTATATATTTTTTTTTTAAATAATAAATATTTATATTATAATACAAAATATAATGAGTCTTTCTGCATTTTTTGAAGTTGCAGCTAAAGATCAACAAACTATTAATTCTGCTTTATCAAATGATTTATTACTTGTAGTTGAAGAATCTAACCAAAAAATTAGATTAGGAAATTCTGTTAATACTGGAAATGAATATATGGTAATACATTCAAATGTAGGTATTGGTACTACTAATCCTACAAATAAATTAGCTGTTATTGGTGATGGTTATTTTAGTTGTAATTTATGTTTATTAGGCAATATTGGTATAGGAACTCTTGTTCCTAATAATAAATTAGAAGTCAAAGGAGGTAATGTTAATATTACTGGTATTGTTAGTTTATCAAATGATTTATTAGTTAATAATTCTAATTTAGTTATTAAACAATCAACTGGTTATATTGGTATTGGTACAGATTCTCCTAATAATAAATTAGAAGTTAAAGGAGGAAATATTAATATTACTGGTATTGTTAGTTTATCAAATGATTTATTAGTTAATAATTCTAATTTAGTAGTTAAATATAATACAGGTTATGTTGGTATTAGTAATAATAATCCACAGTATAGTTTAGATATAAAAGGTACTGTTAACATAACAAGTAATTTAATTGTAGATGGTAATACTTTATTTGTACAATCTTCTACTAATTATATAGGAATTGGTACAGAAACTCCAGTATCTAATTTAGATATAAGAGGTGATACTTATTCTTCTGGTTCTATTACTATTAATTCTAATCTAATAATAGGTACTTCTAATTTAGTAGTTAAAAAAACTTCAGGGTATATTGGTATAGGTACAACTAACCCTATTTATAAATTAGATTTATATAATGGTGATATTAATACTACTGGTAGAATATTGGCAAGTAATGATCTACTAATTGGAACATCTAATTTAGTAGTTCAACAATCTACTGGTTATATTGGTATAGGTACTAATGCTCCTAATAATAAATTAGAAGTTAAGGGAGGTGACATTAATATTACTGGTATTGTTAGTTTATCAAATAGTTTATTAGTTAATACATCCAATTTAGTAATACAACAAACTACAGGTTATGTTGGTATTGGTACAACTAATCCTACTTCTAAATTATATGTCAATGGAGATATTTATTGTTCTTCTAATATAAGTGCTTATTCTAATTTAATTATTGGTACTTCTAATCTAGTAGTACAACAATCTAATGGTTTTGTTGGTATAGGTACAAATGCTCCTAATAATAAATTTGAAGTTAAAGGTGGTGATGTTAATATTACCGGTATTGTTACTTTATCAAATAGTTTGTTAGTTAATACATCCAATTTAGTAGTTCAACAAACTACAGGTTATGTTGGTATTGGTACTACTAATCCTACAAGTAAATTATTTGTAAATGGAGATATTTATTGTTCTTCTAATATTAGTACCTACTCTAATTTAATTATCGGAACCTCGAATTTAGTAGTTCAACAATCTAATGGTTATGTTGGTATTGGTACTACTAATCCTACCTCTAAATTATTTGTGAATGGAGATATTTATTGTTCTTCCAATATTAGTGCCAACTCTAATTTAATTATTGGAACCTCGAATTTAGTAGTTCAACAATTAAATGGTTATGTTGGTATTGGTACTACTAATCCTACCTCTAAATTATTTGTTAATGGAGATATTTATTGTTCTTCAAATATTAGTGCCAACTCTAATTTAATTATCGGAACCTCGAATTTAGTAGTAAAACAATCTAATGGTTATGTTGGTATAGGTACTACTAATCCTAGATCTAACTTGCATGTCAATGGAGATATTTATTGTTCTTCAAATATAAGTTGTTATTCAAATTTAATTATTGGCACTTCTAATTTAGTAGTTCAACAATCTAATGGTTATGTTGGTATAGGTACAACTAATCCTAGATCTAATTTGCATATAAATGGTGATTTATACTGTTCTTCCAATATAAGTTGTTATTCTAATTTGATTATTGGGACTTCTAATTTAGTAGTAAAACAATCTAATGGTTATGTTGGTATAGGTACTACTAATCCTACATCTAATTTGCATATAAATGGTGATTTGTACTGTTCTTCCAATATAAGTGCTTATTCTAATTTAATTATTGGAACATCTAATTTAGTAGTACAACAATCATCTGGTTTTGTTGGTATCGGTACAAGCGATCCAAATACAAAAATACATATTATTTCAGCAAGTCCTATATTAAAATTACAAGATAGTGGATCTACAGGTAGCGGTAGTACAATAATATTAAATAGTCAATTAAATTTTTATGGTAATAGTACTCAAGCTGGATTAATAGGATATTCTGCTGGAGATGATTTATTAATTAAAAATATGACAACTTCTGGAAATATGAGTTTCTATCTTAATAATTCTGAAAAATTAACTATATTAAATAATGGGAAAATTGGTATTGGTACTAATAATCCATCTGCAGCACTCCATATTTATTCTGGTGATGTTGATACAACACCTTCGGTACAAGGAGTACAATTAGGTTTTTCTTCAGGTACTACTCCTGTTTTATGCTTAGATTCTTCTTCTACATATAGTACAATATTATTTAATAAAGCAGATTCAGGAGGATACAACGGTAGAATTTATTATGATCATACTAATAGTCAATTAAATATTGAAGCTAATGCTGATACACTAACCGGAGGAACAGTGCGTTTTTCCGGTACACAATATAATAAAAATTTAAATGAATCATTAATTATTTTAGCAAATGGGTGTGCATCTACTGCTGTAGGTTCTACAGCTAAGGCACAACTTCAATTTAGTTTTGGTGATACTGATAATACAACATCATATTATTCACACTATATTGTTTCGAGACATTTTGCTCATTCTTCTATAGGTAATTGTTTAGATTTTTATTGTTGTACTGGTACAGTTGCAAATACGGTAGGTTCTGGCTCAACATCTGTAATGACAATACAGGGAAATAATTGTGTAGGTATTGGAACTACAAATCCTACAAATACATTAGATGTTGTTGGTAATATTAAAGGTGATAATTTTAATAATTTTGTATGTATTAAATATCCGAGTATTATTACTTCTTCGATAAGTGCTACAACGAATCCTTGGAATTTAGCATTATGTTCAAAAGAAGCATCAACAATTTATCTTGGAATAGATATAGAATTAAATGTAGCTTTTAGTAGTGGTACAGGTGATGATAATTGGAGAATTTCTGTCTATTTAACAACTAATAGTAGTACTAGTACAACAGCTTTAACAAATAGTGAACTATTTGGATCATCTGATTATCGTTATTATGGTGCTCCTATATTTAGAGGTACATCAGTTGGATTACCATATCATTATCAAGGTATATTTTCAATAGCTGCTTCTCAAACAGATTATAGAATCAAATGTTTTGCAACTTTAAGTACAGATGATGAGCCAGCATATATAACAGTTATGAGTATTAAGGTAACTGAATTAACAAGTTTAACATAAATTATAATAAAAGAAAAATATTATTATAAATAAAAAATGAATACTTTTGATAATCCTAATTTAAATTTTAGATTAACTGATTATTTATTAACTAATAAAACACCAGATAATAAACTTTTTAACAAAGAATCTATAGAAAAACATAGTTCTGAAAAAGATTGTTATGTTGCTATGAATGGTAAAGTATATGATATGAGTAAATATTATAGTGATTTAAAAGAAAATAATAAATCAAGAAATCTTGGTATTATTTGTGGGACTATTTTAGATATAAATCCAACACAAATATTTAAAGAAGATAATTATAATAACTATGAAATTGGTTACATAGAATATTATTTATTTAAAAAATTTATATATTTAATTGTATTAGTTATTATATTTTTATTATCCTTTTATTTAGGATTTATTTATAAAACTGAATATAATATTATTTTTAAAATAATAGCCTTTTTAATTTCTATTAAATTAATGTTTTGGATTTTATATAAATATCAATATACTAGTCCTTTAAAATATGAAAGAGATTATATATCATAAAATAGATCAAAATTTATATTATATATATATTCACCTATTGATAACTTAAATATATACTCCTTAAGATTTAAATTATCATTTATATTTTTTAATTCATTTATATTTGAAAATTTATATTTATCTAAATTATCTTTACTACCATTTTCGTATAAACTATAATGGTAATATTCTAAATTTAATTTTATATATGCTAATTTAAGTTTATCTTGTATAATTCCTATTTGTTCTTCACTTAAATTATTTAATTCTACACTTTTTTTATAAATCTTACCATCATTTTTATCTATTATATTTTCTCCACCATATAATATGACTATACCCTTAAAAAATAAATCTAAAAGAAAAAAAAATAAATTTTTTGGGTTTTCTAATTCGTCTAAAAATAATGTTATTTTAATATTATCTATATTTTCTACAAAAATAAAATTAGCTAAATAATTAACATTCATTTTTACATGCACTATTTTTTCATTAATATTCATTTATATATATCTAATATTTTTACTTTTTGGAGGATTTTGCAGTCTTTTTCGGAGCCTTTGTAACAATAACTTCTTCCTCTTCCTCTTCTTCATCCTCATCTTCTTCCTCAGAATTAGGTACATCAACATCAGTATGTTTCTCCATATATACTCTAGTATCTCCTTCCTCTTCTGAATGAGTTGGTACAGAATCTTCTAGCGACTCATCACCTGTTTCTGATACCTTCTTATTTCTAAAGGCATAACCCATGCTTACCTTAGGAGTAACTTGTAGTTGAATTACACGAGGAGCACAACCGAATTTACCACCTGCAAACCAAATAGATCCAAACTGAATAATTGCCTCAATTACAGCTCCCTTACCCTTACCAGGTAGAGCTAGAACATCGGGAATTCTCTCAGCTTCTACATTGTAAATTGGAACTGTAATTACACCATCCTTGTTAGAAATATTTAGTTTGATAGTAGGAGGATACTTATCAGTTGTCTCTAGAGTTGTAGGATCCTTAGGATATTTCACCATAGGTGAATATAGAGCCTTTACTACCTTAATGTCATCATATTTCTGTCTAAACCACTTAGGTGAATTTTTAAGAGCCATCTCTGGAATTAGCTCATCCATCTTAGTAAAGAGTTCAAGTAGAGCTGCTTGTTCCTCAGTACGCGATTCAGCTTTTCCAAGTGAAAGACTGATATCATACTTGATAGGTCCTGCACCATCATTATCCCATTTATTAACACCAAATGGCGAAGTTAGTTCAGGAGTTTGAAGACCAAAACGTTTAGAAGAATATTTGATTGGTACAAGCTTACCACCTGAACTTCCCATAGGTTGAGGATCTCCAAATTCTACCTTGGAAATATCTACCTCATTCACCATAAGAATCTCATCCATTGACATTGCCATTTTTCTGTTTATTTATTGTATAAGTGTCAAAGCTTTAAGCAATTTATTTTTTGTTAAATTGTGTATTTTATTTTTTTTTTGTTTAAATCAATTTTTTTTTTTATTCCTATCAAAATTAAATGTTATTGTTTTACCTTTATTTTAATCTATTAAATTAGTTAATTTAAGTTTAATAGTAAAAATTAAGATTTAATAATAAGGAATATAAAAATAATATATAATATAAATTAAAAATTAATTATGGAAGCAGATAAAAACCAAAAAGTTATTAGTGAAATTCAAAACATTGTTTTTGAAATGGCTACTAATATTTTCAATAATATTACACCCGAAGAACAAAAATCAAATGTAACACAAAAAGATGTTTCTTATGTATTAAACAATCTTACATCTGCTATTAATTCTAAAACTGCGTTTTCCTATTTAAAAGAAAATGATGGATATTATGTCAGAAGATTATCAGGTGCAATTGAAGAAGGAATGAAAAATATATTTAAAGATAGTAAAATAACTATTACTGATGTACCTGCAGTTTTAAAAATGATAAGCGAAATTACCTTAGCTTTTAATAATATTCATGAAAAAATGTATGCTATTACGCAAATTAGCAGACATACATTTATACCACTTGTTCAAACAATTATCCTTTTAACCTGTCAAATGATGCTTTCTGAAATGGAATTTGAAGCTGCCAAAAATATCGTTATATATGGTTTCAAATTAATTCAAACCGAATTATTACCTTTATATAATAATTCAAAAAAAGAATGGTGGTGTTGTGGTGGAAAAATTAATTAAATAATTAATAGAATAATTTTAGTAATAGTCTAATATTTAAAAGGCCTATATAATCGCCGAGCAAGCTTTAGCTTGCATATGATTTTTATTAGAACTTCTAAATTACTATCCAATCTTTACAATATAAACATTCCCATGTCGGAAATTGTTGTTTATTAGCAAACCAATTTGATGGTGCAACTACTCTTTTATCTTTATTATTATTTATATAAGCTGCCCACCAAGAAAAAGAAGAATTTGCAATTATATTATTACGCATCTTCGACATTAATACTAATTCTTCAAAATCAGTTAAATTATATTCATTCATAAAATATAAATCATTTTTGAAATATTTTGGTAAATTATTTTTACACCATTCATAATCATCACTAAATACTATTATTGGTAATAAATAAATTGAACTTAATTTATTTACAGCATTTACATAATATTCTATATCTAAATTTGTATGTACATCACTATATTTTAAATAATCACCACGACGTATATGTAATGATATCAAATTCTCTGTTTTAAATTTATTACAAATATTCTCATAAATTTTCTCAGTTTTTAAATTTGCTTCTTTATTTGATAATAAAATATTTATCATATCATCACGAACTAAATTTACATATAAATCTGTTTGAAAATAACCATCTAATAATACATTTCCTGTTATATATGGAAAATCATAATGATAAAATTCCTTTACTGGTCTAAAAATTCTATAATTCTCTCTATAATCAATATTTTCTATTGTTAATAAATTAGTTGTATTTATAGTATTCCAATAATGGTTTCTTTCTGTACAATTTCTTGAATGCTCTAAATCACATGGAAAAATACATTTATGACCAAAACGTTTAGCATAATTTAATGCTGCTGCTATTTGAAATAATTGATTACCTAAACCACCCATTAAAATTATTGATACTTTATAATTATTCATTTTAATTTACATTAAATTATATTATTTTTAATATTTATATAACGAGTTTATTTTTATTTAATAATTTCTATAGAATAGATATAATTAATTATTATGACTACACCTACACAACACGGAATTGACTGGAAAAACGAAACTCTTGTAGAACAACAAAAAAATATGTATACTCAAATTATTACTAATGTTGCTGAACCATCTGCAAATAAAAAAAAATTTGCTAGAGAAAATAATCAAAAATTAGGTCTTGTTATTGTTGAACCTAGAGAACATGAATGGCTTAAAGGAGTTCTTTATAATATGGCACATGTTTACGGAGGTCAAGATGTTGTTCTTTATATTGTACATGGAATGCAAAACGAACAATTTGTTAAAAATATTATAGATGATTCTTGGTCTAATGTTAATTTCCTTAAATTACCTATTGAAAATATTGATAGAAATCAATATAATCAACTCTTAACTAATGCTCAATTTTGGTCTTATTTTAAAACTGAACACGTTCTTATCTTCCAAGCTGATACCTTTATTAGAAAACAAATCCCTGATATTTTCTTTTTATATGATTATGTGGGATCTCCTTGGGGATGGTTTCCTAATGGTATCAAAAGACGTGTCGGTAATGGAGGTTTTAGTCTTAGAAAAGTTAGTACTATGATTAATATCTGTAATAAATTTACTTTTAATCCTGAAACCGAGGAAGCAGAAGATGTCTTTTTCTGTAAATATATTGAAACCGATATGGTTCCTCCACCTACTCTTGCATCTATTTTTGCAGTTGAACATATCTATTATAATGATCCTATTGGATTACATAGTATTTGGAGATTTCAAAACTTTAATGATATTATGCAATGGATGAATAATACTGGTGGTGTACCAGCACTTTCTTTAGGTTAATGTTCTATTATTTGTTTAAATTCTTCATCTATATTTAGTAATTCTAATATTGTTTTGTTTAAATCTTTTAAATTATGTTGAGTATTATTTTTTAATATATCTGTTATATTCTTCTTCATTTTGTTTATATCATAGCGCTTTATATTTTGTGCTATATTATTATAAATTGACATCCATTTCTCTTCTATCTCGTATTTACCAAAATCTCCATCTTCTTCACCCAATATTTCCATATCATCTTTATCCTTTATATAAGGATATAAATCAAAACAACATAGGAACTTATAATGACGCTCTACATCTTCCTTATATTTCTGTTTGTTTAATAGATTCTTCTCACTCACATAAATCTGTTTAAATAAATACTTCTCATAATGATCTAAAAATATATCCTTTAATATCTCTATTACTTCCTTTAAACCTCTTTCGAGAATTAAACTCTCCCAACAACCACTCTTATATAATTTGAGTTCCTTTAGTTTATCATTATAAACTATATTCATATGGGTTAAATCGCCCCTTTTAATACGACTTATCTCATCTATTATATCAAATAAACGATTCTCATCTATATTATAACCATATTTGAAATTGTTATTACGCATATTATCTACTCTTGTCTTGAAATTATTCTCCATATCATCTTCTAAATATAGGATCTCTTTATCATTATATTCCATTAGTTTTGTTAATTTGTCTATTGTATCTAATTTATTAATATAATTATTCATAGTGTTATTATAATGGATATTTTGAATAAATGTTGGTTCTTTTGGTTTTTCTTCTTTTGGTATTTTATAAATTCTGTTTTCTAGAATAAACTCTTTAATTTCATTAGTAAGTTCTATATTATTTTCTAAAGCAGGACATTTTTTCTTTAAATTATAAAGATGTTTTCTCATATCATTTTTTTTTGATGTAGTATAACCACATCTAGGACAAGTATATTCTTTCTTTTTCATTATAATTAATATAATATCTTTTCTTTATATACTTTATCACTAAAAATCTCAAATTTTCACTAAAAATATTTTTTAAGAACAATTTTAAATTTTTAATATTAATATTCAAATTTTAAAATTATTTTTAGTTATATTTATTATAAATAATTTTAAAATATCTATTAATATTCTATAAAAAAAATATATATAAAGTTATCAAATTATATTCAAAAATCTCATTTAGTCACCAATTTCCCTTAATTTTCGTTGGTTATTTTATTCCAAAAGCTATTAATTAATTAGTTTCAAATTTTTTTTTTAAATTTTTTATCTGAACTGAAAAAATTTTTTTTTTATAAAAATTATTTTAAAATTTTAATTTTCAAATTTTAATTTTTTGTAATTTTTATTATCTTTAGAAATAATATTACAAATTATATCTACCATATCATCACAATCTCCTATAAAGTATTCTCTACCTAATTCATATTTAGTAAATTGTTTATTGAATTCTTCTAATATTTGTCTTTCTGTATTACTACTATCAATACATTGTCTTATAATTAACAATTCTGTTCCATTACCATAACCTATCATTCTTTTAAAGTTAATAGTTAACTCTTTTAAAACTGTTTTACCAACTTTATAAATATTTTCATTATGACGAACATTTTCTTTACAACGAACAAGATATACATAGTGAAAATAATTATCCTTATCTAGTATGGTAATAGGTTCTTTCTTTTTAGAAGTTTTATCATCCTTATTATAAACTCTATTAACTAATACATATTCTTTTATTTCATTTGTTAAATCTAGATCTTTAATATAAGAAGGACAAATATTTGCTCTAGTAAAATGTGTTTTAATATTACCTTTTAAAATGGTTGAATATCCACATCTAGGACAAGTATATGGTAAAGATTTTTTCATTGTAAAAAGAAATACTTAGATAAACTAGTATATTAAAATAAATTTTATATATTTTCAAATTTTTAAATCTTAAATTTCAAAATATTTTCGATTAAACTCATAAAAATCATATTTTAATAGTAAAAATAAATTTTATTAGAAATATGTATATTAGACAAAAATTGAAAGCAAATAATAAATATTTAAATATTAAATATAGAAGAGTGTAATTGAAATACTAAAGATGGATCTAGTGGATCAATTTGAAACTCTTCTTACTATTTCAAAACCAGAACCAGTAACCTATAATAAATTTTTTAGGGAGAAATTTAGGGAAATAGATGATCTAGATCCAGAGGCATCAATTTATCAAAAGATTAGACAAGTTAATATTCTTTGGCAAAAAAAACAAAAGTAATTTTTGGAAAATATTAATAAAAAAAGAAAATTTGACTAGTCTTTCATATTTTGAAAGATACTATAAGGAAAACTAATTACTGACAACTCATCAAACTCACTATGAACAAGCGACTCTTTTATAGTGAACCAGATGAGGAGGCATATGTAATTGGTGAGGATGGCAATGTTGTAAATAACTTTCCTCCTTTGAAGCGTTCTAGAAATGTATATGGAGGAGATGAGTCGAATGTTATTAATATGGATTGTGATACTAGTTTTGAAGAGAGATCTAATAATGTAAATATTAGAACAGCAGTGAGAATTCCTTCATCACTTTTACGTGAATTTTCAAGATTTCTAAGAATTAAGTATTTTGAAATAAAGGAGGAAAATCCCGAAATATCTAGATCAGATATTATAAATCAAATAATTCAGTTGTGGGCTATCGAAGAGAATAACTATAAGTAAATGTCTAAAGTATAAATATTATTAGAAAATGTAGATAGATTTTTTTTAGTAAATTTAATAAAATTAAATAGATAAAAATATTTTAATAAATAAAATGAATAAATTTTTAAAAAAAAATTTAGCAAAAATAGTAGGTATACTAATTATATTACTAAGTGTTTTAGTAATATATAAGAGAATGAAAGTGGAAAAATTTGAAGGCGAGAGTTCTTCCGGAACAATTTCGTCTGATACACCAAGTACAAATACTCCACCAACAAATTCTCAAGAACCAACTCCTACTGTTCCAGAACCTATTACAACTGGTACTAATATTACAGGAAAAACAATGTTAGCAAATACATTTACTATAGGTACTTCTACTGATATTAAAACTGTAGTATTTTCTACTCCTTTAACTAATCCAGTAGTATTTATATCAAATATTGATTCTAATTCTAATAGATCTCCAGCATTTCATATAATAGAAATAACTAATACTCAATTTAAATTTAAACCCTTTGCACCAGGATCTTCAAATAGAAAAGTTAATTGGATAGCAGTAGAAACAGCTTAATTTTATATAAATATATTACAAATATTGAAATAAATCTAATAATTTTAATAATTTTCTTTAATAAATAAGAAAAAAATAGTATCTTTATGGATTCAAAAATTAGAAATGAAAGGTAAATAAAAAAAATTTGACTAAAAATAAAAAAATTTCATAAATCATTAATAAGCACTAACAATGACACGACCTAATGATTATAACGATGATTATCATTCTAATGACGATTATAATTCTAATGATGATTATGATAACTATAACTATTCAGATGGAGAGGTAGAACTAAATGATATTCAGTATAATTATACTAATAATGACAACTATGAAAATAATGTAAATTACAATAATTATGAAAATTATGATGAGAATGAATATGATGAAAATAACCAAGATAATAGAAATTCTCCGGGACTAAACACTTTTAATAGATTTATTCAAAGTACAATGATTCGTCTAAGAAGTCTAGATCCATCACTAACAAATACTCAAGCAATGAGTAGAGCCAGGGATTTATGGGATCAACAAAGAAATTATGAAGAAAATATGCAAATTTATAACAATAATAATTACGAAGATACTAATGATTACGAAAATAATCCAGCTGTATATTAAATTGTAATAATTTGAGTGAATCCTTCATCTATAGTTGGTAATTTAAAGTTTTTTTTATAAACATAATATACAATTTTTGGAACAATTTTATCTGTAGATCTTTGATTATTTCTTGCCATAGATTCTTCCATAGAAGTTGAAACATAAATACATCTAATACTATAATTATATTTTTTGGCTAATTCGATAAAAATAAGTCTTTTTTCTTTTGTTGCATTTGTTGCATCAATAACAATAGATTTACCATTTTCTAATTCTTTGATAGATGTTTTTTTAATTTTACTAGCTGTTTTTAATTCATCACCAGATATAATTGTATAATTTCCATTATTGTTAAAAATATTATTAACAATAGTACTTTTACCAGATCCAGGGAATCCAACCATAATTACAATTTCTTTTTCGGTAGATAATTGAATATTTGCTATATCTTTAGAGGTGAAAGGAAACATCTCCTCTGGACTACGCCAATTTACCCCTATATTAATAGCAAATTGTTTGTCAGAATCCGCAAAATCATTAGGTCTTCCAAGAGCATCTCCGACAAAGAATGAATGTTCTTTATCAATATCTTGATCTTTGCTAACAAGATCAAACATATTTGTGGAAGGTTTTTTGTCTTGTAGATCTGTAGCTATAACAATCATAAATGGTAAATTAAATGATGAAATGACATTATGAATTTGTTCCTGTTTCCAAGATTTAGTTTGATTGGTAAAGACTATAAGACAATAATTTTTGTTGTAATATTCTTTAAGTATATCAGGAATATTTGGATTTAGTAATTGCCAATCATCTATATTTTTAGAAAATGTTCCATTGGTTTTAGGTTTAACAAGAGTCCAATCATAATCTAAAGCACATATTTTTTCCCTAAATTCAAAATTATTTATTTTAGTGATTTGAATTGGTGACATTCTTCAAAAAGTTGGAGTTAATATAAATAAAAATTTGATAATATTTCAAATTTTATTGTTTAATATACATATTTAAAAATAATTTATAATATAAAAATAAGGATGGAGAGTTGTTTAATTTGTTGTGAAGACTCTAATTCATTCTTTGTATGTAAGAATAGAGAATGTCAAATGAAAAAATGTTGTATAACTTGTTTAAAACGTTATTTATTAACAAAATCTTCAGAACCTCATTGTATGTCGTGTAAAAATGAGATTCCTACAACAGATTTTATAGTATTATTTTCAAAACATTGGAGATTAACTGTTTATAAGGAGCATTTAAAGACAATTTTATGGGCAAAAGAATTAGCTCGTATGGATGAAGCATATGGAATGATTGAACGAGATAATAAAATTGCCATTGTAAGAGAAAAACAAAACTTATTGGGTATCGAATTTACCAAAATAGAGGATAAAATTTTTGATATTAAAACTAAACAAAATAAAATGAAAACAAATAAGTTATTTAAATCAGAGGATTATATTAATTTAGCTAATGAATTAGCAGAATTAAAGGATCAATTAGAAGTATTAAATAAAAAAAGAATTAAATATTATAAGAAAATTAGAGAAATACGCACTCAATTTTATCAAAATTTCCCGTTAAATAATGGTGGTACTAAAAAACCAAGAGTAAATTTATATAAATATAAATGTCCTAGTAATGAGTGTAATGGTTCTTTAAATGATACGTTTGTATGTGTTTCTTGTCAAAATAAATATTGTAAGGATTGTTTTGAGATTTTAGAAGAAAATCATACTTGTGATGAAACTTTAAAGGCTTCAGTACAACAAATTAAAAAGGAAGCAAAACCATGTCCTAATTGTGGAACAATGATTTCTAAAATTAGTGGTTGTTCTCAATTATTTTGTACAAATACTAATTGTGGAACAGCATTTGATTGGATTACAGGTGAAATTGAAACTGGTATAATTCATAACCCCGAGGCTTATGGATATTATGCTAGAAATCCAGAAGCTCGCGAGGCGTATTTAAATAGAATTAATGGTGGTGAAAATCGTGTAAATAATGGGGGAGATAACTGTGGTAGAGTTAATAGAGTAACACAAATGGATATTTCTAATAAAATTACTCAATTAGGATTACCAGTAACAGATGGTTATTACTTTTCAGATATTGTAACAAATTTATATAATTTACGTTATTATCATGGTTTAATGTATTTAGAAGAAAATACTAATTTAGATCTTCGTTTAAGATATGGGAGAAATGATCTAAATGAAAAAATGTTTAAAACTATTCTACATATGAGATATAAAAAATTAGGAAAGAAAAAAATAGAAAAAGATATATTATTAACAACATATTATGTATTAAACGATTTATTACAGTTAGTCTTATTATGTAATAATAGAGAAGAATTAAAATCATTAAAGGAAAAAGAATTCAAGGAAGTAATAAATTATACAAATGAAGCTTTAGAACAGAATGCACAATATTTTGGTCTTAAACCATTACAAATTAACGAAATATTCCGTGTTGTATCTTAATTTTTGTGTGTTTTTGATATTTTTTGTTTTTTTTTTGGTTATTTAAAGGATATCCATTCCAAGAACCTTAGAAATAACCAGCTTGGTGGCGGCTTCCATATCCTTTGCGATCTGTACATCCTTGATGCTCTTCATGACATCGATGTGCTTCTGGGGACTGAAATATGAAGTGATTTCCAAAGGAGTGCAAAGCATGGTTTTATTGGTATCAAGAACAGCAATTTCGTAGGTATCGCAACCACTCTCGGGACAATACTTGTCAGGAATGATCTTGATGACTTGTCCATACATACAAGTTCCCCATGCAGGCAAGGTTACACCAACAAAATCTCCCACCATAATAGTAGGAAACTTTGTGTGGCAAAGTGGTTCATCGTTCCAATTTTCTTCGATGCCCTTGTAAATCCTCTCAAAACGGTTAGAGAGAACCATGTTCATTTTGCAATGATATTGGGTTGTTGGTTCTCCTGTTTGCTTTTGTGTTGGTAATAATAGGAAAGGAAGGCTATTCATTGTCAAATTTTCTTAAAAATGGTTAAAATTTATAAAAAATATTTTATTGGAATATATAGAACATTAAAACTTATATTATAATATTTTCTATTAGTTAAAGTATAATTCTAATTTGGAGGTGGTCTATAATCTTGAGGAGAATTAGCATTTCTGTTATTTATTCTATTTGTATTTCTATTATTAATTCTATTATTAATTCTATTATTATTTCTATTATTAATTCTATTATTATTTCTATTATTAATTCTATTATTATTTCTTAAATTGATAGTAGTAAGAAGAACATCAACATTATTTAAACTAAAAGTACCATTTGTATTTTGATAAATTGTTTGGATAGGTATTAAAGAATTTCTCCATACAATAGGTGAACCTAACCCTCTAAACACCGCCCCATATTGTCCAGCATGTCTTTGATAAAATATACGATTATTATCTTCAATATCTGCAAAAGGTCCTAATATATGATATACTATATCATTTTCTGTATATTCTCTTAAAGGTTTTCTATTATCATCTAGAGGTATAGTAATATTTATATTTCTACGTGTATTATTAACTACATTATTATTTGCATTAATATCACCATTTCTTGAATTAATATATTTAAAATAAAATCTATCACCACCATCTCTATGTTGATAAAGTCTTTGTACTGGCTTGTCTTCTTTAGGGGCCCATATTGGTGTTCCATTATATTCTCTACGTGAACTTACAGTACGTTTCATATAGCCTTTTTGTATTTCATAAAATGTTTTATTATTTTCTGTAAAAGGGCCATAAAGTTTACATATACTACCATCGCCTTGTCTAAATTCTCTTTCTGGTTGACCAGAACTATTTAAAGGTAATGTAATAAATTCATTATTTCCTCCAATTAAATTTTTTTTATCTTTTTTTTTTTTTTCAGTAATAGCTTTTTTAGGTTTATTATTTTTCTTTTTAATTTTATTTTTTTTATTGTTCTTTTTATTCTCTTCTTTATTATCAGCAAAAATTAGATTAATTTTCTCTAAAAACTTATTAAATATATTATTCATATTTTAATTTATACATAAGAAAAAATAATTTATATTTAAAGAATGAAAACTATTTAAAGAATGAAAACTATTTAAAGAATGAAAACTATTTAAAGATAAGTTATTATACTTATTTATTAAAATAGGGATAATGACAAAATTATGTGAATTCGAAAATTGCAGAAAACAGGCTTTTTATGCTTCATTTTTTGACAAACCTACTAGATGTAAAGAACATAAATTAGAAGGTCAACAAACACGAAATTATATATGTGTTTGTGGTAGTGTTAGACCAATATTTGGTTTAGTGACAGATAAAAGAGCTTCTTGTTGTAAAAAATGTAAAACTCTTGAAATGATTGATATTGTAAGTAAAAAATGTATTTGTGGTAAAGCTATACCTTGTTTTGGTTTTGATTCAGATAAAATACCATCTTGTTGTAAAGACTGTAAAACAAATGATATGATTAATATTAAAGATAAAAAATGTATTTGTGGTAAAGCTCAACCTATTTTTGGTTTTAATTTAGATAAAAGACCAACATGTTGTAAAGATTGTAAAACAAATGATATGATTGATTTAATACATAAAAAATGTATTTGTGGTAAAGCTCAACCTATTTTTGGTTTTGAAGGAGATAAAATAGCAACATGTTGTGCTTATTGTAAAACTTCAGAAATGATTGATTTAATACATAAAAAATGTATTTGTGGAAAAGCAATATCTTATTTTGGTTTTGAATCAGATAAAATTCCTATTTGTTGTAAATCTTGCAAAGAACCAGAAATGGTAGATATTATTAATAAAAAATGTAAATGTGGTAAAGCTCGACCAAGTTTTGGATTACCTAATGATAAAAGAGCAACTTGTTGTAAAGATTGTATGACAAATGATATGATTAATATTAGAGATAAAAGATGTATTTGTGGTAAAACAATTAAACCTTCTTTTGGTTTTAAAGATGATGCTGCTCCAACTTGTTGTGCTTCTTGTAAAACTTCAGAAATGATTGATTTAATTCACAAAAAATGTCAATCAAATTATTTAGAAGATGAAAAAAAATATGAATGTTTACAATTAGCAAACCGAAAATATAAAAATTTTTGTGCCAGATGTTATGCAAATTTATTTCCTAACGACCCTTTAACATTTCAAATTAAAAGCAAAACAAAAGAGATAGCAGTTAGAGATTATATAAATGCAAATTTTGAAGGCTTTCATCATGATAAACCATTATGGATTGGAAGTTGCGATTGTACTCATAAAAGACGTATTGATCATCGTAAATTAATTGGAAATACTTTGCTTTGTATTGAAACAGATGAAGAGCAACATAAAAATTATAATAAAGATGATGAAAAAATTCGTTATGATGATTTAATGATGATTCATGGGGGTAAATTCATATTTATTCGATTTAATCCAGATAAATATAAAGAAAAAGGAAAAAACAAAAATCCAACTATATCGACTAGGCTTCCTAAATTAAAAGAGGAAATTGAAAGACAAATTAAGAGAATTGAAAATGAAGAAAATGTAGAATTATTAGAAGAAATATTTATGTATTATGATAATTAATATTTTAATAGGAAAATATACTAATATATTTTTCCATAAACGCGCGGCATAGGGATACAGTCCTTTATGTTAGTTATTCCTGTTACTAGCATAACTAGCCTTTCAAAACCAAGACCAAAGCCTGCATGCTCAATAGTACCAAATCTTCGTAAATCTAGGTAATTTTTATAGGAATCAAGATCCATATGTAATTCAGTCATACGATCTTTTAATTTATTATAATCTTCTTCTCTGACAGAACCTCCTACTAAT
>JACCED010436869.1_pt1 | contig 26175 bp, 18 predicted proteins | sample 7455021 | NCBI WGS metagenome assembly JACCED01 (sample SAMN15323456, study PRJNA562643) | freshwater metagenome | isolation source: river surface water | place: USA:Blue River Watershed | collected 2017-08-19 | reverse complement strand
TTTAGTATATCTTGGATCTGATGTTTGGATTTTAGGAGGAAATCTTGCTTAATCATGCTTGCTATAATTGGAGTAATTGCATCATCTCAGCCTTCGTCAGGAGGAGGAACCCACCCATATTCGATTACTTTAAATGGAACTATATATTATCATGACTATTTTCCAATTCAACAAGGAGATTATATATATGTTAATCCAACAGGTCCAGCCCTCTATCAATCTGCCTGGGGTCAAGATGATGTTGATCAAGACGGAAATATAGATGAATGGAATACGGGTACAAGTGGAACCATTAATTGGTCTATGAGGATAGATTACCCTGCTTCTTTAACTATATTAGCGTCCACATACTATTATTCGGGTCCGATTATGAGTGGAACAATATTATATCAAGGTCAGGGTTCTGGAGCTATTGTTGCTCCATCAACATCCGGTATCGACAATGTAGATATTGACGGGGATGGATATAATGATGATTGGTCAATAGACCAAAACGGAATTTTGACGTTTGAACGACACAAGACATATCCAAATTATGTGACAATTGATGGAGTCTCATATTATTACTCAGGCAGCATTTATTATAACATGATGTTGTATACCTCCCCGTATATTGATGCAGTTCCAGCAAACGGAGCAGGAGGTTATACTTCTTCTAATGCTTATGACTGGGATGCTGATGGAAACCTCGATGATTGGACCATTGTTAATGGGATTTTGCAGTACAACATGTATGTTGCCTATCCTTATCAGGTAACACTAACTTTTCTTGGAACTGTGTATACAGACGCTATGACAATTTATAGTGGAATGCAAGTAAGAACTGGACAAGGTACTGGAGCGCTTGCTCCTTCTAACTATACTGGAGAAGATTATTTGGGATACACAGATTTACAAGTATGGGATACAAACGCGGGCGTTTTGACTTTTAGTATGAAAATAGTGCATCCATATTCCATTGTTTTGGAAGCAGCAGGAGTATATGGAACTTATGTAGACAATAGTCCTGTTCAGCAATATGACTATGTGTACTCAGGACAAGGAACTGGTGCTCAATTGGTTACAAACATAATGGGTAGTTATACCAGTGACATTAATAATGACGGGATTGATGAGTACTGGACCGTTGACCAGTTAGGCAGAATATCATGGTTCTAAGTTAAATTAATTTTAACAATAAGTAAGTTGCGTGGCAATTAAACTTACAAATTTAGAGCAGCTTGCTGAACAGTACAACCAAAAAGAGTACTACTTTAAAGACTTGCATTTAGATTTTACTGTGGAAGGGGCGTTTTCTTATGCAGATAAACAAAGAATCAAAGGAAATGATGTTAAGGAAGATTTTGATGTAAATGCTATTAAGAATTCTCTTAGAAACTTATTCAACACTACTCCAGGTCAGAGATTTTTGTTTCCAGAATATGGACTCAGTCTTCACCACCATTTATTTGAACAAATCACTGAAGATAATGCTAAAATATTAGGAAATAAAATAGTTGCAGCAATAAAAAAGTTTGAGCCACGAGTTACGACGGAAAGATGTATTGTTACAGGAGACCCAGATTTAAACTTATACGAAATAGATTTAGAGGTCAAAGTTCCTATCTTTAATTCTAATTTAACAATAAATACTTCTTTGAATACAATCAATAAAACATTCGTGTTTGAAGAAACATCAAAATACAGATAATATGGCCAATACTCTCAATCAAGAATTTCCTTTACCTAAAGACACATATGTAGCTTTTGATGCAATTTCTTTGAGAAATCTTATCATCCAACGTCTGAACGATCAGGGAATCTTTACGGATCAAAATTATATTGGCTCTAATTTGGCTTCAATAATAGATATAATCTCTTATTCGTTCAATACGTTGATGTTTTATTTAAATAAGACGAGTTCCGAGTCAATGTTTACAGAAGCTCAATTATTTGAAAACATTAATCGAATCGTCAAATTGTTGGACTACAAACCAATTGGTTACCAAACTTCAACGCTTGCATTCCAAATATCTGCTGTCATACAAGACCAGCCTGTACCTAACTTTACAAATGGCATATATACAATTCCTCGGTATAGTTATATAACTCTAAGAGGAATAACATACTCCTTCAACGAAGACATATCTTTTGCAATTGGAAGTGAACAGGCTTTATACGATAGTGTTAATAATCAAACGGTACAACCTTTAACTGATATAAGCAATAAGAAACTATTATTGCAAGGCACATTTAGAGAATATCCAGTATATGAAGCTGCAGGAAACCAAAGCGAAGTAGTCGTTTTAAATGTTGTAAACTCTCTAATAGATCACTTCAACATTCATGCATATGTGTATGAAGAAAAAATCGATAAATGGATTCAATACAAAGAAGTTTCAAATTTTTATGGAGAAGATGCAAACTCCAGAACTTTTGAGAAGAGACTCAATCCACAATCTTTTTATGAACTAACTTTTGGGGATGGAATTAACGGAAGAAAATTAGAGCCTGGGGATAGAGTCGCTATTTACTTTTTACAAAGCAGTGGTCAAGATGGAGTTATAGCACCAGGAGAATTAGCTACAGGAAATCCTCAAACCACAATATTTAGTTCTGCTCAGCTTAATGAAATTCTTCAAAGCATAAATGACACAGAGGTAGTTCCATATCTAACAAGATATCAAATTAATAAATTTGTATATCAAAATGAGGCTGGATCTACTATTCCTAAAGATAAGGAAAACATAGACAGCATAAGAAAAAATGCTCCTTCTAACTTCAAGGGCCAGTACAGACTAGTGACTCAACGAGATTACGAAACATACATAAAAACTAATTTTTCTAATTTAACTGTAGATGTAAAGACGTTTTCTAATTGGGATTATACAGGAAAATATCTGAAATATTTTTACAACCTAGGTTTAAGTCCTCAAGGTTTTAACCAAATTTTGCTCAATCAAGTAAATTATTCGGACGCCTGTAACTTCAACAACATATACGTATGTGCAATTCCAAGAGTATCTCTTGGGTCTACTTTAAAATATCTCCTCCCATCCCAAAAAGAATTAATTGTCTCTAGCTTAAATGAAGTCAAAACACTAACAACTGAGGTGACATTCATGGATCCCATATATAAAGCTTTGGCTTTGGGAGTCCCAACATCTAATGATCCTACTGCATTTTCAGTGGAGGAAAACATAGAAAGTTATCTGTATATTGAAAAAGCAAAAAATGTTACTAGACCAAATACAGTTATTATACAAGAAGTAGCTGCAGCTTTCAAATCTTTCTTTGATCCTACAAATTTAAAAATTGGAGGTACGTTTGAATATGCTAAACTGCTTGGAGATATTTTAGCAATTAATGGTGTAATTAACATTTTCACTGGCAGAGAAGATTATGGAATTTTTAGAGAAGGACTTTCCATGTTTATGTGGAATCCCGTATATCCCGTAGCAGACAAAAAAATAGTAACAAGCAATGTTACAATGAATGAATTTGAAGTCTTTTATTTTGAGGGGTTAGGAAATATTCAATCCCGAATCCGTATATTTGATTTGTAATATGTTAACTCCTACTAAATTTTCAATTTACCCTGATACACAAACCGGTGATGTGTATGGCACGGAGTTTACGTTTACAACAAAACTCACTTCCGAACATACTGCATATACTTGGGATTTTGGAGATGGAACAAACGCATATAATTCCTCTACCGTAACTCATACATATAAATTTCCAGGATCTTATGGAGTTAGTCTTTCTGCTTGGACAAATACCGGCCAACTTGAGACAGACTTTGCTGCAATTGAAGTGGATTATGCTTTCAGAGATGCTATTAAATTCAGCTATCTTCCTACGGAATTAAGCTTGCCGGGACTTTCGGGAAATACTCCATTTACAGTTTCCTTAACTTCTTCTCGGATAGAAGAACAGCTAGCTGTAGTTTTACAAAGTTATAATTCAAGATCCGTACCCTATTTTTCCGTACCTGAAAAATGGAGATTTTTAGCTCCCACATGGAGATTTTATGATGCAAAAAATCCGTATGTACCTATACAAGATGGGCTTTTACTTTCTTCTGTACCTATATACAAGAACGGCAAAGTTGTGGGCACAAAAGCAGAAGGATCCTTCTACTATATAGATGACCTACCTACAATAGAAGAAAATGGATGCCCTTTGCTTATTGTCGCTACGTTGAGCACTGAAAATTTTGTAAATTCTTTAGAGTCTTCCGTATATCCATATTCGAGCTACAGTAACAGCAAAGTAGCAGCTGCAGCTGCAACATGGCAAATAAACACTGTTATACCCGAAAGATTAAGTGTTACTGAAAATTATCTTAGTAATGTATATCCAACTAAATGGGCAGATGTACCAATTCCTGTTTTATTAACATGCGAAACTAATATTGAAGACAAACCTACTTTGGATTTATCGTACCCAAAAACTAACGCATTAGGATCCCTGAGTCCTGTAGTAGTTTATCTTTCTTCTAATAACATTTCTCAAGAACAATTAAAGTCCCATTACACAGTAAACCAAGACTTATATTTTAAACGCCAAGATGAAATAAACAATAGAGAATCAGGTTATATATTTACTACTGTTGTCCCTCATTCGACTATATTAGAATTACCTTCGTATAACGCAAATACTACGCTAGTAATTGCAGCTAGTACTGTAACCAATCAAGGAGTAATTGATACTACAATATTCTCTTTTCCAGTTGGCTATACAATTTTTTCTGAACAGTATGTATCTCATCCAATTAAAAGCTCAATTAGCAAATTTAATTTAGTTCCTTACCCAGCCAGTTGTGGCTTTACGAGAGAATATAAAGCAAATAAAGTTCTAGCAGAAGGCAGTCAAATTTCAATTAACGTTCCTTCATTAACTTCTACAGACACGTTCAATTATACAATTTCTGGCATAGCTGGAATTTATGGATTAGCGTTTAATCCACTTACAAACGTACTTTATACAGCAGATGCAGACCAAAATTTAATAACTAGTTATTCTTCTGGTACAGAATATCTAACTTCTGTTCAACTCTCCTCATTCATGGAAGGAGAAATATTAGCTCCCTCTCATATAACTATAGATAAACCAGGTAATGTGTGGGTTAGTTTATATGACGATAAAAAAATAATCAAGTTTGACTCTAACTTAAATTATCTTCTCTCTACAGCCCCTGAGTATTTTGGAGTAGGAACTCCTCCATATGAATATGCAGCTCCTCCAGTTGTCGAAACAGACAGACAAAGCAACGTATGGGCTTGCTATGCTGATATTGATAATAGTTTATTGGTTAAATTTGATACGAACGGAAATGAAGTAGCTAGAGCAAATGATTTACCAGGAGAAAGCTTTCCTGTGTCTTTAGCGATAGATGTTAACAACAACGTTTGGGTAGCATGCAAAAAAACTAATAGCGTAATGCAGTTCAACGAAGATGGCCAGATGTTATCAACGATTACGGCATTCATCTTACCTAGCTATATTGCTATAGACAGACATCAAGTTTTGTGGGTATTGCATGGTTATAATTTGTGTAGTGCATATGATACAAAAACTTCAGAATTGACTACATGGAGAGTTGATACGGTTAGAGAAGAAATTATTAAAATAGTCGATGAAGAAGAAGATTTAAGATATTTGAGTGAAGATGAAATTTGGGGAGGATTAGCTGTAGATGTTTATGACAGAAAATGGCTAATAAATTCTACAAATAATACTATCATACGCTTTGAACCAGAAACTCCTCGAACGTTAGCTGTATATTGCTTAAATCCTTTGACTGATAGACAACATATTATACAGGGAGAAGATAGATTCGTTAGCCAAGAAGAAGCAAATAGAAACGTGCGTTCAGCACAAGCTAGTGGAGATTGGACTGGTAATAGATGGTACCAAAAATATGCATATGACAGAGCCCAAACGACAGTTTACGGATCTTCTACTCCATTTAAATTATATAACATTAATTCAGTAAAAACGATATCTAAAGTAAACGAAGACTTTGATTTTGCTTCACATTTAAAATCTTTAGCTCTTCCAGAGCTTTTAAACGATAATTCTGTTTTCTTTGATGACTTCTTAGGTTCTTTCTTAGGCAATGGTAACCCATTTAAACAAACTTTAGGAACATCCAGTTACGAAAAAATTTCTAATTTCGTTTCTAATCATTCAGACTACGAAACAGCCAACATTCCTCAGATGCTATCTATTGCAGATCAACTTTCAATAAATTACAAAGACTATGCTCGGGATGTTCCTGTAGAACTACAACGTCTAATAAATTTGTTTTCAATTCCAAAACAACGATTGAGAGGTTATGACAATTTTGTTCAAAATGTAATAGAGGTGGATGAAGATAAGTTATTAACTGAAACGTCTACTATAACAGCTAATACGTATTATTTGGTAAGAGATAAAATATACAGTAATTTTAATCTTTTGTATTCGGATACTTTGTCCTCTACTGCAGGTATTTTTGCTACGTATCCACTTACAGCATTAGAAGTAGACACTTTAAGATCTCCTATATATAAAAATTATAATGTATATCAATACGATCCTTACAAATCTGAAGGATATATAGGAAATGTAATTGATTGGAGCTCCCCGTATACTACCGTTAGTTATACTCTTTCTACGGATGAACAATGGTATGGAGATGGAGGATTAGTAGAAACGATGTTTAATAATTTGCTCACAAAACAGCTGTTTCTGCAATAATTACTTTGAGTGGAATCAAATTTTTTAAACAAAGGCAATATTGTTGCTCCTCCAGGAGGAGATGATAACAACGCTCCTTTTTCTTTCTTAGAGTGGAGAGAACGTCAACCTTTGATTAAAGAGAATGATCAAGTATCTTCATACAATAGCTATATTAAACACTGGTTTGAGAGAAACAAACAAAAAACAGTATCTCAAAAGTTCGTATTAAGACAAAAATATCTCTATCTTTTATCCCAACTGCAATTGTTTTTCACTGAAGAAGAAAAAACAACATGGTATTCCCGAATAAATCTAGCAGACGAAAACGAATTACTACAAGGAATTCCATATTTTGCCAAAAAGCTTAAAGAAGTAGCTTTATATTATCTAAATTTACGGAAAAAGATAAAAAAGACAAAATTATTGTATAATACAATAGGAACCAAAACTAGCGTCGAACAAGAAGTATATAGACATATATTAGAAAATTATTTTCAGGAAAGTCCTGATTTGCCTTTTTTTCTTAATAATAGAGTACCTAGCTTAAGTTCTTTGAGAGAAACTTTAAGCATACAAGTTGAGGAATTGTATGATGATAAACAGTACTTTGACAACGTTTCTTCCCAACCTCTTTCTGCATATTATGACATTTTAAACGAACCCACATCTCAATTCTTTTCTACAAAGGGGTTGGTTTTATCTTCTGCAGAAGAATTGTTCAAAACATTTACAATTCCTGATGACCTAACTTTCAATAGTTTTGTTTCAAACCTCACTGGTAACATATTTGAAACTACGGATTATGCTAGTTATATAAACTTTGTACAAAAATATTTAGGAGAAGACAAATACATCGTTACATACACTCCTCAAATAACATCTAGTTCAGTATTCAGCATACCAGTTAATCAGGGAAATAACTACTTTTATTATCCATACGGAACTACCCAAAATATACCTGAAACCAACTTAAATATTGTTCCTGTACCGTTAAGTTCAATTTCAATTCCTGGAGCCACTGCAGGTACTTCATTAATAAACTCCGATAAAATTTTTGTAAAGCACGGAAGTACGCTCAAAAAAGCCTGGTTAAGATATAAACAGTTTGAAAATTTCAGCCGTACTGTAAAAGCAGCTATTAAGAAAGACACTAATACGGTGTTTACTTGGCCGTTTCCAGGATATGGGTTAGTGGATGAATCTATAACAACTTGGACAGGAAGAGATTTTTCCTATACACCTGGATATGATTTTTTGGATCTTAAAAGAAGAAAAGCTGTAGATGATTTTTATTGGTCTGCACAAATTTCTCCAGTAGATAGAATTGAGCCACTCTCGATCCAAAATACTTCACTAGTAAACAGCGGAGCAACTGCTCATACAAAATCTGACTTAGCTGATCACTTTTTCTTACGATCAGAAAAGCCTGTTACGTCAAACGTTCCGTTCGGAGAGTTAAGTGGAGCGTGGTTGTATAAATTTACAAAAACTAATCTTCCTGTAACTGTTGAAACAGACCTAACTGAATTAGTAACAATATGGCCTGTGTTGGCACATAATCTGAACGGGCAAACGGGATCAGTTATTCCTCCTCAATATACTAAATTTTCATATAAGGATTTGTGTATGCCTACACCTGTGTCTGAATTAGATACATCATTTTTTACTGCTGCTTCCTCTTTGGAAGATGCGGATGCTTTATATAAAATTACAGATTTGTATCAAGCAGCTACAGATGCTTCAGAATACATATGGTTGTCAGGCAAAACTATAACTACTCCTAGTGTAGAATACGTTCAACAAGATGGATTTTGTTCATTGTTTTCTGAAGGAGTTACAAGATTTTTATGGACAGGCCCTGAAGTTAGCTTAAGCTCTGTATTTAAAACAATTGAACACGGTAGAGATTGTCCGTTTTCTACAAACTATGCAGAATTATCTGCTAATTTAGATTGGGAACAGTGTTCGTGTAAACAAGTATATCATACACCATTTGGTCATTCTGGAGATACTTTTGAAGAATATAATGATTTTGCTGACTTTATTATTAAAGATACAAGAGATGATTTATCTCCTTTGGACTTAGGTTCATGGAGGGATGAAAACGGTAATGTAGCATTTAGTTCGTCAGACTTTGCATGGTATAAAACCAAATCCTCTAGAGGTTGGGGAAATGGGGAATGGACTTCAAATATAAAAAACTCTTCTACACCATTTACTTTAAAGACAGGAGCAGTATATTTTTATAGTCGAGCCAAATTTAGAACTGGACAGTTACTGGAGGAAATGCCTCCATATTCCGTAAAATATAAGTTTGGCACTAAAAATACCAAATGGATTCATGCTAAATTAACAGAAGAAGAGGAATGGAATTCGACTAATATAGAATCTGAAAGATATTTATATCCAGGAGATTATTTGAAATTTCTCCGCACACCGACAACAAAGTCGTTTAAACTCTCTTCACTTGAAGTGCAAGATTATAGCTCAAATGAGGGTTCTATATGGGCAACAAACGACAAGGTTGGTTATGTTTGCGATCAAAACAATTCTACAGAAATTTCTTGGCCAACAGACACTACAGTTAAGCTAAACAATAACGATCCCCAATATCCTCCTGTTCCATTTTCTCAGATCACAAACATAGTAGGATGGACGATTACAAGAGACTCTGATGGATTGTCTCAAACGATTTTAGACCAACCATCTGTGACATTTGTGCCTCCATCAGTTGGTACCTTTTCTGTCTCCGTAACAGCCACAATTACCTCTTCAGTAACATCAGTTACTTTTGCAAAAGAATTATCAGCTGAAGGATTTGTATTTGCAATAAACAATGATTTGGATCAACAAAATATTAGTTATTCTGTACAAGGAGAAAACATAACGTTTGAGTTTGCTCCTAGAGAATTAAATCAATTTCAAAGTACGATTGTTCTAGATACAATCATTCCAAAAATTACAGCATTTGATGCTATAAGAAAAGATTCTGTTGGTTTACCTTTTGAGACTCCCAATAGTGGATTTTTATTAGAACAGCCTCTCAAAGGATGGAATTATAATACAGCAAAGTATGATAGATTTGCTAATGGAGCAAAACCATTCTGGGCTGTATTGTATACAGATTTTGACACCAAAACCAAATACAAAAGTTTGTATAATTGGGGTTATCCAGATGATTATTTGGATGGGTATTTACCAAATCAGATTCCAATAATTTCTCCAATAGAAATTACAAACGGCAATGTAATTGACTATAATCACAAAGGGTATTCGTTTATATGGAATGAACCAATTGTATATCAATCCTTCGTAGGGCAAACTATATGGAGTGAAATATCTTCTTCAGAAACCAGTGAAGAGTTTGCTGATCTCCGAAGTATATATTCAGATAAAAACAATTCTGATTATATGGCAACAATAAGCACACCAAATCCAACAGATGTTGTGTTGTCAAATAACTTAGAAGGATATCCAGTTGAGATTTATTATTATGCTCTCCAGTCATTCACCTGGCCAATAACTGGGTATGTAGTAACACAAGCTTCTACCACTGAACCTGTACAGTATTATACAGCAACTGCCCCGTGGGAAAATATGGGAAACAGATTTGTCCCTACGGTTGCAACCGTTCCTGTATTAGATGAACTTTATTCAGTAGATGATGTTGGGGGTTATTTTTTACCTAGTCGATTAGGAGCTACCATGTTTGTTAATAAAAATTATAACACCAGAATAAAAGACACTCCGTTCTTTGGTGATATGATAGTAGAAGATTATACAAAACGTGTTGGGGGATTAGGCCGCACAAAAGCCAATCAACCTACATTTTTGGACGATCCTACAGAAGACAATACGTGGCTAAAAGAGTCTACAACTGCTGGCAAAATGGCGGGAGCTCCTAGACGCTCCCTAACAAAAACGTTGCAAACCTTCATTCCTTACCAAAGCAATAATGATAATTCTGCACTTGGGTTAGTAACACCTTCAAGTAGATTAACTCCGTGGGGAGGAAAGAATGGCCAAGAATGGACAGACAGCAAAAATGATCCTCAAAATACATTGGGAGTTAAAAATCCCTCTGCTTGGGCAACTTCTCAGACTCTAAAATATTCCCAAAACGAAGTGGATCATTTAACGTCAGATATATACGGAAATCAATATGGAATTTTAAAACCAATCCAGCCTCCAAGTGAATTTCCAATAAGCGAATACGCTGACAGTAAAGGAGAATTATGGGTAAGGACAAACGGACAAACCGTCAAACCTGCTTACGTTTTATTAAGCTCTGCATTTGAACCGTTTAAAGTTATAGACGAAACAATATACCGAGAACTAACTGGAAATGGAGTAATAGAAACTCACAATTATTATAACACCATGTTCATCAGAACATCTGGTTGCACGATATTTACAGAAATTGAATACTCATATGAAACAGATCAAATAACAAGTACGTTTGATAATACGAGATACAAGATATTAACAGATGATTTGAAATTTGAACGAAACTGGTTTTTTGGAACTTCAAAAAAAGTTGTTAGTTTATATACTCAATTAACTGGGAGTTCATTCTTTCCAATAATATATGAATTAGATTTAAATACAATACAGAACAGAAGAATATTTCCAGATGAACCTTTGACAGTAACAAAGAGTATAAGCACGTTGGAAATTCAACCAAATTTGCTATCAAGAGCTTCACTAAGCTACAACAAAACAAGCAATTTGTTCTTAATAACATACAAAGGAACTGACACTGACAATAAAATGTTTGTAGCTGATTTTACTGTTAAATATGATGATTATCCTTATGTAAATCACATAAATCTGTATAGAGATTTGTCTCAAGAAACTGTAAAAGAACCACCAATAGTGTTGAGTCAATACCTGACAGCAATACCTGTGGAATTAAACAATTTTACTGTTCAAGTATCTGCTATAAACAATCCAACTAATTATGAATTGTTGAATTACACTACCCAAGTTTCCGTAATTACATCAAACGGATATGGAGTATTCTCCGGCACATTAGAAGCTGGGTTGCATCATATTAACTACTCAGTAAGTAATGAAGTTGGGGAGAATATGTATTCATTAACCCTTTCAGCTATATGAGTTCTACTTTTGATATTTTTTCCTTTAAAACAATTCCATCTAACTATAGTTGGGATAAAGGAACTCCTACTTTAGATTACAACGAATTTGTTACTGACGTCACTTCTTGTACGGCTGTTAGTCAACAAAATGAAGAAGGTGTTGAGTACGTAGGATACGCTCCGTACGTGTTTGTTACTCTTTCTTCAGCTCCTGGAGATGTAAATTCATCGTTTTTAAATCTTAAACGTACTATAAATTTTGGAGATTATTACAACGGAGAAACAAACGTCATAACAACTCCTACGCTTTCCAGTGAATTGTTTGGCCACACTTATATTATGCCGGGGTTGTATTCCTTGGAACTCCAGCGTACAGAATACAAAGAAGTAACATTAAAAGATTATCCTGCATATGGAACTTGTTTACAGAAATATTGTATTGATTGGAAATGGGCAAGCACTACAACAAACCAATTGTCAGTAACATGGAGTTCTTCAAAGACAAACAATGTATATCAGAAAAAGTGGAAGTTTGAACCATGTGACACAGACTGGGCAGCCCTGAACGGTTTGCATGTTAATAAGATAGAAGGAGATTACCCTCAAAAATGGCAATGGTATCATTATCTGAGCGGCTCTAATAGTAATTTATACAACACTCCTTTAACGTGGTCTCAAACAGAATTTCATCAAAATGGTAGGTTTACTTGGCAAGAAGCTTCTGGCCCTTGTATTAATTTAAGACAAGCAGAACAAGTAATTTGGAGATGGAATAATATAATCAGAAACGGAACTCAATTTACTGATGCTATTACCTGGAATGAAACAAAGATCACAGAACCAGGTAACATTACATGGAATTTCGTTAAAAACAATTGTGTGTCTACCCTAGCTCCTTTAATTTCCTCTTCTTCTGAAATTGTCAAGAAAAAGGCGTTTTTGAGGGTTAAAGAAATACCTCTTGTAGCTTATATCAAGGCTCTTAATTTCAACCAAAACATTAGAGAAACTCCAATCACAGTAAGATTGACAGCACGTGATACAGTGTGCGGGAGTTTCCCTATTGAAAAAATTGAATGGGATTTAGGGGACGGAAGCCCAATCCTCACTCAAAGAAGATGGTCTAATACACTTGAATCTCCGTTTGTATTTACAGGAGTTATATCAGAAGATTATCAAGACCCAAGAAATTTTGATGTAGAATACACTTATAGAACATTTCCTGCTAATGGATTTTCTTATTATCCTTCGTTAACTGCATATGCTAGTTCTACAGGTTCCAGTGACTGTGCTGCTACGATTATTGGACCATTAAAACTTAATAATACAAACGGAAATAATATTAAAATTATACAAAATGAATTAACAGACTACGGAAAAGTACTAATAGGAGAAATTTCCAACGGAACAGATGCAGCCCTTGCTGTTTGGCGTGCTGATTAAGTAAAGACATGGGACTTCAAGTACATACCCATTCGTTATCTGCTTTAGCTCCTGTTAAGTTTACTTACAAATTTAACAAAGAAGAAAAACTCGTAGCCAAAGAAAGTCAATATAATAACGGATTGAAGTACTATAGACAACCAGCTCTTTCTGGATGTAACGATGCAGTACTGAGTAAAGGAAACTGTTTAATATTAACAGACATTAAACCTCTAAAAGATATATTTGAAGAAAAATCTTTTTTAATTCCGATAGGAACATTAGCTGGTTGTATATATTTAAAAACCAACCAAAACGAGTATTTAACTACCGACTTCAAAAAAGTTTATAACAAAAACTTAGATCAAAAATTATTCGTAAATGCTTTTCCTATATCAAAGAATGTAGTGGAATTAAAAATAAACAGCACAACAAAACTAATTGTTGATAAAGAATATCCTTATGAAGTAAAAGTTTCCCAAGATTTGTTAGCAGGTCCTGATTTAGAACGTCAGCGGTTTGAAATTGATTATAGCAATCAAAAAATTTCTTTCAAGACCAAAACAGCTGAAGGATATAGATACCTTTCTTGTGGAGCAGATGGTGTTATGAGAGCCACTGGATTGATGCTCAATGACGTAATTGTTAATAACTATTTGTTTACTCCTGAATTTGTCTCTTCTGGTACTTTACAATATAATTTTGACCCTAAGAATACGGAAATTAAATATTACAATGAAATAGTAGAAAGTAAAGATCAATATAATGTTGCTATCAAGACACAAATAGAAAGAGACACAAATCTCCTAATAAGTTGTTCTACACCAGAAATTGCAAAAAATAAAGAAGTTTCGGTTAATATAGCATTATTAAAAACAAACTTTAGTTCCTCTGGTTCATATTTAACCAAATAATATTATGGGTGGTAGAAATTATAATAAAATATACGTACATGCAGATAGACAAGAGGGATCAGAGAAACTGCTCTTGGGATATCAAAACAATGTGAGAGAATTTACTTTGTTTAAAGACAAAGAAACTCTATTTCACATTCCAAGCTACGCTGACACCATTCATATCAATGAAAGCAATCTAATTGAATCTGGAGCAGTAGCTGGTACATTTCCAGCCGCAGCAGACAGAATTTATAAAAATAACAAGGGTTATGGAAATGTAACACACAATGGCCCAACCTCAAACAATCCAAACGGAACCTGGTATTGTAGTTGGTTGTATAAAGATGAGTTTGGTAGAGTAGAATGGATGGACCGTTTTTATAACCCTGGTTCGTTAGTCATTTCAGATGGCTTCTGTCCAATGCTAGAAGAAAGACGCTATAATCCTTATGATCCTGTATTTAGAGATGTGCCCTCAACAATGACTCTGGAACCCGGAGTTCAATACAGATATTTTCATGTAGGAGAAATAACCAATACAACAATTTTAAATTCGTTTGAAGGACTAAGTTCTTCCCATATAAAATTGAATGCTAGCGGATGGTCAGTAACTAACACCCAATATGACGTTTCTCCAAACCCAGCTAACATTTCAATTGTTACGGATGCTCCTAGTGAAATTTTGTTTAATCCATTTACCCAAATTGATAGACTAACAGCTAATTCTTTACGTTTAGATAATTCTTTTGACACTACCGTTAGAGTGGATTTTGATAACAAATACTCTTTACCAAATGAATCAAGTATAACGATTTGGACTCGAAATCAAAATTGGTTCAATTCCCCTTCTACTCAAATAGCAGGAAATATGTGCTTTGGAGGAGGCATAGGAATTTTTACTGAAAGTCTAAGTTCATATCCTTATTTTGCTTTGTTGGAATCTGGATACGGACATTTACTAGGAGTAAACAACGATGGTGTTCCATTTTTAGATAAATCTCTTCAACCAACTCCTACGCTAACTGCTACACCAGAATTTGTTGCAATTGATACAGATAACAACTTTATTGTGTGGAACTCTGATACTACTCGCACTCTAGCTAAATACGATAACGCAGGAAAATTACTTCGCTCTATTAATTTAAAATTGGATGTTAACGAAAATACACATCAACTATTATTAGGCCAAAACGACAACATAATTGCAATCACCGACAAAAAAATATACACTTTAGATTCTAATTTAGGATTAGTTAGTGAACCAGTACCCTGGGTTAGTTTATCGAGTACGGTTGCTTCATTTGCCTATGACACAGAAAATGGAACAGCTGAGCTTAGATTTGCCGATAATGTATATGATTCAAAATATATAAACAACGACCACTGGTGCTTGTTTATGGATGGTCACTTATATGTAAAGTATGAACAAGATTCTGATTACACAAAAGTATTAAGTTTCGATGATGTAGCAACAACGTTTAGTATAGATCCTTACGAAAATATTTGGGTTTTACACGGTACAAACAAGTGCACAATATACAACACCGCTACTAAAAAAGCAACTGAACCTTTCGAAGTAGGACCCAACGTAGATAGTTTAGAGAAAAAAATAAGCTTTTATTGCGAATACCAACGCAGAAACCTTTCACATACTTGGAGAGGTATTATCTATTACACCATTCCTCAAGCAGATAATGGACAAAACGTTCCTTCAATACACATTCTTGATATTAACGGAAAGATTATAAGAACCCAAGGAGCATTTGAGTTCTTTAATTTAGACCAGCTCACTAACTTAGCCCAAAACCAATTGACGTTTAGATTTTCAACTAAAGGAGATTTTACAGGCTACGAACACAGAAGAGTATTTTACAAAATTTCTCCATATAACAATACCCCTCAAATAGCTCTTAAGCTGTCTTTAAAAGATAGATCTAATCCAAACAATACCTATAAAATTTTCAAACAGATAAGCTCAATTCAAGATTGGCAAGCTTCCAGTTGGAAACACTTAGCATTAACAATTAAAAACAAACAATACAATTTATATGTTGATGGGGAGCATACCATAAACTTTAGTCACAACGGTCAATATGAATTAACATATGAAAACCAACCAACATTTTTTATAGGAAGTCCTGTTGGGTCTTATTTTGGTCTAAATAAAGAAATTAAGCACAATTCTTGTATGTTTGATGGAATAATACAAGAAGTAAAGATTTTTGATTATCAAATCGATCACTTTAGCTTACAACATTTTTTAAGGTCAGTAAAAGTTACAGAAAACATGTTATGGGACCTCCCTACACCTACTGTACAATACGTAGAAACAATAGAAAGAATGTTTAAAAACAAAATACCTGGAGCAAAAGCCACGTTTTTTAACATTAAACTAAAAGGAAGCCAGATTACTGATCCTCAAGCTCGCAAATTGATAGAACAAGAAATACGAAGCTTGGTTGCAGAAATAAAACCGACTTATACGGATTTTTTAAGCTTACAATGGATAGATTAGCTTATTAAATAATAGGGATGGCTCTTGATTTATTTGTAAATTACGAACGTAGCTCTAACAACTCTTTGTTTTATAGAGTTACTTCGACGTCTCCATATACAGTTACACTCAAATTAAGTGATTTGGAATCTCCTACAGATAAAATAGGAACTCGATATGATGCAAAACTCTCTATAAATAACGGTCCAGTAATTCAGTTAGTTCCAACACTAAGTGGAGATTTAATTACTGAAATACCTTTAGACACTCGAGTGCCTTGCGTTTGTGCTTTCACAACATATTTGTATATAGGAAGTGACGTAACTAACACGTTTACCGTTTCGGGAATGTTTTTGTCTTACCTCCCAACAGTAGATTTCATAGCATACCCAAGTACATATATAGATCCTCAGACTAAAACTCAAAAAGGATTAAACGAATCAAACTATAAAAATTCTCCTGGAGTTTATTTCTACGGAGAAGGTCACACTGAAAATATAGTGCTATCAGCCGGTCAAGTTGAATTAACTGATATCCTTACTTGGACAGTTGGTACATCTGCTAACAGTACAATAAAGCCAGTAAACTTTTATACGTCTACAGCAAGCGTATCTTCTGTTCCAGGAGAAACTGCTTCCCTACCAATTACTGTTCGTTTAACTAACGAAAACATAACTTCCTCTGGTCCTACATACAAATATAATGATACTAACGGAGAAAAAGAATATTATCCGTTTTTTGCATCTACTGTATCCGTTAATGGTGTAGTTTCAAACGAGAAATTAAAAAGCAACGTTGAAGTATTGACTTATCCTGAACCCATTGAACCTTCGTTAGTATCCCCCTTTAAACTAAGCCATTTCACGCTACCAACCACGTTTGAGCCTGTAACATTTACTAGCTATATTACGAATACAAATCGGTCAGGAGTAATAAATCAAAATTTAAATACTACACAATGGGAAGTACAGACTACTCATGATACAGGAAGTGTTATATATGAAAGAACCGATACTTCGGCTTCCTTATCTTCAATTGTTGGTTTTCAATTTCAACTAGCTTATGACCAGCCTCCAGAAGAATTAATACTTCCTTATTACATAAGTGCAAATTACCAAAGCACAGTAACAGTTACTGTAACGTCTGTTGCAGAGTTAGTATTAAATTATCCTCCTTATGATTGGATTCCTCGTCCTATAACATTTGTTAATTCAGCTTCAGCTATAATAACCCCAGTTATTTCAATAAAGCCATATATTGCTAATTTTTACAATACAATCAATGAGCCTGTATTAATTTCTTTAGCTGAACTTCCAACATCTCCTTTACAATTAGAAAAAGTAACTTTTTATTCTCCTCTAGCTACAAACGAACTTACTCTTTCTTCGTCTAGTTTATCAGGAGAAATGATTTTCAATACTCTTGGAACAGTTAATTTATCTGCAGTAGCTGTTATTAAAAATACACAAACAAACGAAACTCAAACATATGGAGTAACCTTGCCTAATATTGCAGAAATTTTAGACCAATTGGACGACGACCCAGATGAAAACTATTACAACGATAAGAGTTTATTAGATTCCTCCATATTCAATGAAAACAATTACCCAAAGCTTTCTCCTAATGAATGGGCTACTGCAGACAACGTTAACTATGTCATTAAAGAGCTGCAAAACAAAGTAGACATTTTTAATAAGTTTACTAAAATGTATGAACCCAAGGGAATGTTGTATGGGTGGTTTGGGTCATCTTTAACGCAACCAGGATATGTATGGCAAGATTTGGAGTGTCCAAATTCTTATCTTGAATCTCCTACGTGGGAATATTTTGAGTGTGGTGTTTCTTCTCTGACTGCTAATTGGGGATATCACGAATGCATTGCTTATCCTGATCCTTCATGCTTACAAAAGCATTGTTTATCGTGGAAGTGGAAAGAAAGAAAATTTGATGCTTCCACAGTCAACGTGACTTGGAAACAAACTAAAAGAGGAGCAGAGTACGTTAAAAAATGGGCTTTTGAAAGATGTCAGAATGATTCTATTGCTATTAATTGTCCGAGAAACTCCTGGAAAATTTCTACTATTGATCCTGCCTACTTCCCAATAACTTCTTATGATTCTCCATTGAGATGTAATATTGTAGGGTTCAACACACATCCAAAAACTGAGCAAATAATCATAGCGTATGAAACTGAATTAGAATTGGTTCGTAATGATTACCAAACAACTCGTATTACGAGAATAGGTACTGCAGATGAATTATTTCCATTTCAAAACATAGTAGGAATAGATATAACATCTGACGGAAAAATAATTGTAGCTGATTCTGTTTTGTCAAGAATATCTGTATTCACTCTAATAGATAATTCGTTTGCTCGTTACACGTCTTGGGGTAAAGTTGGAAGAGAAACAGAAAATGGAGGACTACTAACAATACGAGATGTCCATGTAGATCAAGAAGATCATATCTTAGTAGTAGACTCAGGGAATCAAGTGATTAAACGTTTTACGATTAACGGAAAAGAAACGTTTTCTTTTGTCCAAACGTTCTTACCTGGGGATCCAATTAGCGTTTGTGTAGATTCTTTGAAACGTATGCATGTTCTCAATAGCGGAGACAACAACGTATATGTGTTTGATTACGAAGGAGCATTTATTTTGAGTTATAATTTAGGAGATGATATTATTAATCCAACAAAAATAAATTCATCTTATAATAGAGAAATGATTTATGTTACACATTCTACGGGAGTATCTAAATTTTTTAGAAACGGTAAAAAATGTTATGACGTAATCCATAATCTTGCTGACGAAAGAGGGAATGCAATAACTAATTACGGAAACGCTTTTCATGACAAATACAGAAATTTGTATGTGTGCACTGAAGACAGAGTGTTAAAATATCCCGACTTGCAAAAAATTATCGATCAAAAATCATTAGTGCCTCAAGAATATTATTGGTGGTCCTCTACAGAATTAATTGTACACAAAGAAGAGTACATCCAACCATGGGTATATCTAAAATCTTTCCATCGTTTATGGGACAATATAGAAATAACCAGAAATTCACTTTTATATGAAACATCTGGTTGCAAAGTATACAGAAATCCTGTATACAATAAATTAGATTTAATAATAGGACAAAACGAGATTGTTACAAATTCTGTTATTAATAGATTATCTCAACAACTATGGGCAAATATTTTGACTTTGAAAAAGTATTTTGATTCAAAATGTTAAAAAATAAACGTAAATAGATAAATAAATTGAAATGAATAAAGATCCTCTCTCTAACCTGTATCAACAAATTCTTCTTTCTGAATCAGAAAAAAATTCATTACAAAATCCTGGTTCAGATGAAGTAGGAAACTTTAAAACCAAACAAGATTTATTTGGAGCTAAACCAAAACCAGTCGAAGGACCTGATAAAGCAAAGCTAGACAAAGGACCTTCATACAAAGAAACTACTGGCACTACTTCAGCACCAAAAAAGAGTAATGCTTCCATGCCCAAATCTTCCCCAGGAAAAGAACCTAGCGTTAGTAAAGGCAAAGAAATGGAAGATACAGACGTAGATCCAACAGAACACGAAGATAATTCTGAGGAAGAACAACCAACAAAAAAGAAAAAAGTAACAGAAGAAAATTATAGTATGAGTGCATTTGAAAATCTATTTAGAAAAAAAATTGTTGAAGAAGAAATGGAAGAAGAACTTGTAGGTTCTGGTCCAGATGATGCTTTGGGTCTTGAAGATGAAGGTTCTGATACAGAAGAACTGGAAGATGAACTTGAGGAAGAAGAAGGGGATTTGATGTCTGATCTTAAAGCTCTTGCAGACAAACTAGGAGAAATCATCAGCAAACTTGAAGGAATTGAAAACGAGGAAGAAGGTTTAGAAGGAGGAGAAGGAGAAGAATATTCAGATGAAGATTTTGATGATGAATTTGGTGGAGAAGAAGAGGAAGAAGCAGTCAAGGAATCAATGGAAAAACCAAAGCCTTTGGGGGACAAGAAGAAGGTTCTTCAACATAAGAAAAATAAAGTTGGAAAACTATCAGCAAAAGGAGGCAAAGCTCACGCTGGCTCTTTGAAGCATGAACCCAAACCAAAAGCACTTGGAGATAAGAAAGCTTCTTTACAAAAAGGAAAGCCTGAAGTAAGATCTTCTCTCAAGAAAGGCGATTTTATTAAGTAGTAGACAGCATATAATAACATGAAAAAGGGCTCTCACAAGGAGCCCTTTTTTATTGTGTTCGAATAAATAGTTATATGTCGTCTTTGTTTGAGAAGAAATACTCGGAATATGTAACTATCTACAAAGTTCCTATTGGACCTAATCAGTTAGATCCTATGGTTTTTTATTGGCCTGAAACAGGGGAGGAACCAAAGCTTAATCAATCTATTCATTCACAAATAATTAGAGATTTAGAACAATTGGTAGGAGATCAGGAGTATAGAATTAAAAATTATTATTTAGTTGGTCCAGCAACTAACCCTGGAACAAAAAACAAAACAGGAGAATTAAGAGTTTTGGTGCAATTAAACAAAGATGTAATGGACCAAGACATTGAAGGTTTAATGGCTGAAAGAATTCTCAAGGCTACAAAACAACTTAGCAACAAAATAGCTGCAGGAACTGCAAGAAAAATCATCTACATGCCTATAGTACGTCCAATAGAGAAATACGATAACTACGTAGGAATATATGACATCTTAAAATCAAATTGGGTAAAACTTCCTTCAGGAGTAACAAGATAACATGCTTAAAACTGTTAACAACGTTAGATATCTTAATAAGAACAATAATGCCAATGAGCGGGAAAACTATTCCAAGTGGTGGAAAGAACAAATTGAGCATTATGGAACGTCTGTTACCTATTTTACTCATGGTTATACTTTATCTACTCATAACTTTTTATATGGAGAAGATCCTACTTCAAAATATGGCAGAGTAGAAGATTTAGTAATGCTCACAGACATTACTAACGATTCATTAATGCTATCTAAGTTCGGTATCATGGCTGACTGCGACATGACAGCTGTTGTACACATTTCATCCTTTTATGAAAAAATTGGATGTGGATTTGAACCAAAAGCTGGGGATCTAATACAACTAACAGAATATGGAGCTGATAGACCCGGCGGAAGAAGCGCTCCTATTTACGAAATCACAGAAAGAGATGACGAATATCTTCCTATGACCAATTCGCTTATTGGTCATTATGTTTGGTACATCAAATGCAAACGGTTTGAATACTCTTATGAGCCAGGCCTGCCAGATGCTCCAAACAATAAACAAATTAACGATACAGGAGATTATGGTCGCATGGCTTTGGGAGAAAATCCAGAAGAATTATTCCAACCATATCCAGATTCAGTCCAAAATACAGCTAAGTGCATATATGACTATTATAACGAAGATCCAGCTGGTTTGGTATTGACTCCTAATCACTATAAGCCCCCAAATGCTCCTTCGTGTCCCATTGAATTTTCGGTAACCGGACTAAGCGCTGTGCCTGGTCCATATTCTTCTTAATATGTTTAACCCATCCCCTAAAAACAATTCTTCGGCCTATGGATATTACGGTGGAGTTCCTTGTGCTAAACATTATGTACCTCCCCCTGCTCCTGATTTTGTACCTTGTCCTCCTACTCTCGATGAAATAGTTGTTAAACCTGAGTGTGATGTCCCTGATGTGCCTCCAAATCGCATACCAAATGAAATTGATTTAGATAGATTCAAGCTTTGGTTATATGAACAAAATGAATAAATAACTCATATGCCTTCTTTAACTCCAAAACTAACAGCAACTCCAGCTGCAAATCCCACATATAATCCAGGAATGGCTGAAACGTTTTCTTGGGTACCTATTGAAGGAGCCGGAAGGCCTCTTTTTGCGCAAGCATCATACCTAACGAATGCCTCTGACATTCAAATTAACTTAGACAGTCTTACTTTGGGAGACCTAACAGTAAACACTGATGATTTGGAAGTAATTTCTCAACAAACCAATACTCTTTTAACTGAGCTTACTTCTTCTAATAAGATTGTTCCCGGTTGGGCAATTCCTACATATGATCAAATTGATTTTGAATACGTAGGATCTACCGATATTTTCCGTAAAGTAATATACAAAAAAAGCTCAACTGAGGTATTATCTCTATCGTTTACGTATGTAACAGAACCTCCAACGGTAGGTAATGCTATTATTCAATCAGTAAAAAAACTCTAATATGGGATACGTCTTTAATCCATTCACAGGAACTTTTGATAATGCTCCATCTACCGTTAATGGAGAATCGGTGTATAGTACCGTAGTTTCAAACAGTGCAGACTGGGGAGCTAACCCTCAAATAATGGAAGCAACTGTATATAATGCAGACAGCACTACTTTAATTAGAGGAAATGTAGTTTATTCGTTTGGAGCTACAGGAGATACGATGTCTGTTAAATTAGCTTCTAATAGCGCAGAATCGACATCATCTAAGACCTTAGGATTTGTAAATGATACAATAGCTCCAGGAGAAATAGGTACTGTGACAATTGCAGGAAGAATGGAACATTTGCCTCTTGGTTCTCCGTTTGTTGACGGAGACGCTTTGTGGCTTGGTTCGACTCCTGGTTCTTATACAAGAATTAAGCCTACTGCACCTAATCACGGCGTATATTTAGGAGTAGCAGAAAGAGCTAATAATGGAAACGGAATTGCCTATGTAAAGGTACAAAATGGATACGAACTAAATGAAATCCACGATGTGTCTATTTCTGACATCGCAGCTGGACAAGTATTAAGAAGAAATAATGCTAATACTTTATGGCAAAACGTTAGTGATGCTGCAAATTGGGATTCAGTGTACACTACAGTGCAATCGAATTCGGGTACGTGGCAAACGGTCCAAGGTATAGGATTGTTTACCCCTTTATCTGGAGGAAGAATGACCGGTAAGTTGTCTTTACCTGCTGCAACATCCTCCTCCGCTCCTTTGAATCTTGGTTCTAGCGGAATACAACCAACTGCTCCTTTGTCTGGAGATGTATGGATTCGCAATAATCTCATCCAGTACCGTGGATCAAGTTCTACGGTAAATTCTGTTGCAGCAACAGCGGAACCAAACGTATTTACTGTACGCCAAGCAATACAAGCAACAGACAACTCAAACGCAGCATTAAGAGTCACTCAGCTTGGTACAGGAGATGCCATTCGCGTAGAAGATGAAACCAATCCAGATGCTACTCCTTTTATTGTGGATGCTCTAGGAAATTTAGCCATAGGGCTTAGTTCAGTTCCAGTAGGAGGACCCAAAGCTACAATTAACGGAAGTATATCTGCAACCAATGCAGTGTATGCTAATACGGTATCTTTAAGTTCCTTAACTTTTACGGGTATCCTCACATCATCTGCTACATCAACAGCTACTGACACATACATCAAGGTAACTGTTGATAATGTAGATAAATTTATAAGGTTGTTTGACTTACCTTAACAAAAAAACGGAGAGGATTTAATCCTCTCCGTTAAACACTAAACGGCGTTATTCAGGCTTGTGCCAATACCCCCCAGTCATTCTAGAAGGTCTATTCCGGACCTTTGCGGCAACCGAAACAGAAGAATTAGTCTTTGGTTGCTGAACAACGGAAGGTTCTTCGACTACAGGCTCTGGGTATAATGGTTCAACGGTTTGATTATATTCCTTAGCCAGCTTTTCTTTTTCTTCTTCTAAAGAAAATTCATCTTCTTTTTTTGGAGCAATTAGGGCATTAAAAGCTAAAATTAATGCCACAGCTAAAGGATCAAAAACACAAATAATAACGCAAATAAACAAAGTAACTACAGTATCAACATTCATCTTTACAGATTGAGCTACAAATTTAAATGTGCCTATATCTTTTGCTTTTGCAGTCTCTTGTTTCAATTCAATAATCTGTTTGTCTTTTTCTAGTTTTAATTCTTGCAATTCAGAGGTACGCTTAGTCAAATTCTGAATTTCTTCCCCTGACTTTTCTATGTCCTTGTAGATAGGAGCAGCCGCCAATTTGCTTAAACTAGGGAGACGTTTTTCTTGACTAGCTCTAGATTCATTTAAAGTGGTTATTCTGGAATTATTTTGTTCTATTTCTCTATCAATACTCTCTTTTTGTTTGTCTATTATTGCTACTTGAGCATCAATATGAGAAAAATTAGAAGAATTAACTTGATAAGCAGCCGACAAATAACCAAACACTCCCATTGAAGTAATAGCCATTAATATAACAACAGCTAACATCAGATACGACTTCAATAACCAATTAGTGTGACCCCAATGTCGATGCAAGTAAGAAGTAGTAACAATCTTACCTAACTCCAAAGCGCTAGCCATCACTATAACTTCATAATAGCTTCCTGCAAAAAGCGTAGCAATCCCTAAAACAGAAAAATATGCTCCAGTTCCTGCTACCAGCAATGCAGTTAAACCAACAAGAAATGTAAATAACATACACTATTACTTATTAAAAGTAATAATGAAAAGAACTATCCTACCCAAGTAACTGTCTTAATATCAGTAATATCAAACCAAATAGCGTGACCAACTGTATTGTTTTCATTGATCATATAGCCCCTAAGTTTTCTTGGTGTTGCTGAGTAGTGAGTTGGACGCTCAACCAATTCTTCTTTTGAGATATAATATTCTTTGTTTTCAAATTGTTTTGAAATTGCTCTCCGAAGATAATCTCCAATATCTTCTCTTCCAACTTGCTCTTGAGTAACGATGTAAATGGTAGGATTCATTTTAGCGATTTAATATAAAGTTAAACTTTGTCAACTAATACCAAAGATCCTCACATTCAGCTGAAACTTCTTTGAGTAGTGAAAGACACGTTTTCGTCTTGTATATTAAAGAATTTAACCGCTTTTTCTTTGCAGGAGTATTGTTTACAGGATTACTTTTGGCAGCTTTTAATTTAGTTAAAATTGCATCTAAGTGAGCATAAGCTGATCCAATTTCTTGATCAAAGTTTTCTAAAGGAAACGGTAACGGCTTTTTAGCCTTAGGAACCAACTTGTCCTGGTTAATTGTATTAAAAATATTATAATCAGTAATTGAGTTCATTTGAATGTATTTAACTTACTTTAAACTCAACTGATGAAGAATTTTCTACAGGAATAGAAACCGATTGCACAGGTTCTGTTAAAGCAGTAGCCATGAATTGCATTGTAATACCACTAACTTGGTTACAACTTTCACACTTAAAGACATTACGTCTGTTGAGTTGTATTGGGGTCGAATTTGGCTGCTGACAATAAGCGCAATTGATGCGAATAGTGAATTTAGATAACTGCTCTAGTGCTTCAGCTTCTGCTTGGGCTAGAACGGTCTCGTCCCGGCGCATCATAGCTGAATTATATAAAGCAAATACAATAATTTGAATCAACAAAGACACCCAAAACCATCCCCAAAAAGTTCCTATAATTTGCTGACCAGCAAATCCAAATATAGTGGAGATTGCTGTAGCTGTAATGGATGAAACTAAAAGAACAATAGTATAGAATTTATTCATAAGACAAAGTTTCTGTAGC
>JACCED011076769.1_pt1 | contig 26220 bp, 22 predicted proteins | sample 7455021 | NCBI WGS metagenome assembly JACCED01 (sample SAMN15323456, study PRJNA562643) | freshwater metagenome | isolation source: river surface water | place: USA:Blue River Watershed | collected 2017-08-19 | reverse complement strand
TTTGGGGGATGAACCAAAGTCGAGACATGAAATCTTTTCAATCTGCCCTACCTTTCATTCACGCACCCGGAATCAGTCTTAACTATGCGGACGCAGAGGGAAACATCGCTTGGTGGGCGACCGCTTCTTTGAAGGATCGACTCTACCCTGACAATCCATGGACCATCATGGACGGCAGTCAAGCTTTAACATTTCCCATAGGTTACATTGATTTTAAATACAACCCTTCCAACGTTAATCCAAGCAATGGATTTATTTATTCAGCCAATGATTGGCCCCAACAAGTTAAAATGCCATTTAGATCCCCCTTTTGGTATCCTGGTTATTACAAGCCGCAATACAGAGCGGATAGAATAGCTCATTTGATTGAAGGAAAAGACAATTGGGATTCAGAAGGTATGAAGGAGGTGATCAATGACATCACCAACGACACCGATAAAGTACTTTGGTATGCTCTATTGAGCATGGCTCCGGCCAACATTCAAGCGCAGATTGAAGCCATTCCAGAAAAGTGGCAGGGGGAATATTTACCAGAAAGGGTTAGTCCAACCATTTATCAAACCGTTTTGTACTATTACATGAGAATGGCCATGGAGGATGAGTTGGGAAATAAGGGATGGGAATTATTTTGCAGCAATCATCAGTATCAACGTGCTTACGGACATTTATTGCTACAGGAGCATTCTCCGTGGTGGGACGATGTTCGTACACCTATGAGAGAAGATAGATCGACCATTCTCAAAAGGGCTTGGGAAAAATCATGGACCATTTTAAAACAAGAATATGGAGACAATCCTGCTACGTGGACTTGGGAGCAATCATGTCAATTGGAAATTGGTCACCCAGTAGGAAAAGTTGCGCTATTGGCGCCTTTCTTCAACGGGCCAAAACATCCCGTTTATGGTAGCAATGAAACCATCCACCAAAGTGGTTTTCATCCCGATTCTTTGGCCCATTTTAAAGTCCATTTTGGATCTCAGATGCGCATCATTGTGGATTTTGGGGATGTTAAAAACGGTTTGAATGTTACCCCCAGCGGTCAAAGTGGACATTGGTTGAGTGAACATTATGACGATCAACATGATTTGTATGCCCAAAGAGGATTTAGAAACCAAGTCATGGATTTCCTGAAATTTGATGAGGGAACTTCCCTTCATTTTCACCCGTAAAATATTTTTTTTCAATTAATTAATGATTTAAATCTGTTTTTGTAAAAACAAGGGTTATTTTTGCCAATCGCCCTTTTGGAATGAATGAGATTGAATCAGCCATAGAAGAAGAAGTTGCCACTGAAAAAGTCCTTTATGGATATCAGCAAGCAGCACTGGATAAAATATTTGAGCGGATTCAGAAGTTTCCCGTCAATTATAACCTTTGCTTTCAGTTGCCCACGGGCGGTGGAAAAACCATCATATTTTCTGAGATTGCCAAGCGCTATATCCGGGAGACTGGAAAAAAAGTCATGATTCTTACCCACCGAGTGGAATTGTTGGGACAAACGTCACGCGTTTTGAATGAGTTTGGAGTAAAGAACAAAATCATTGTGAGTAAGGTCAAAGAGTTGGATGAAGAAGAGAAGCATGATTGCTTTGTCGCCATGGTTGAAACCCTTAACAACCGGCTAAAGGATGAGCGCATGAAGTTTGACAATTTGGGATTGGTTATTGTCGATGAAGCGCATTACAACTCATTTAGAAAATTGTTTAAATGGTTTGACGAGCCCATCATTTTGGGTGTCACTGCTACCCCACTGAGCTCCAATATTCTTCTTCCGTTGAATGAAAATTATGATGAGTTAATTGTTGGTGAAAGCATTTCCAGTTTGGTGGATCAAAAATATTTGGCCAAAGCCAATACCTATTCCTACGATGTGAGTTTGCATTCCTTGAAGTTGGGAATCAATGGTGATTATACGGTATCGTCTTCTGAGAAATTGTATGGCAATATTTTCATGCAAGAAAAACTGCTGTATGCCTACGAGCAAATTGCCAAGGGGACCAAGACTTTGATTTTTAATAATGGAATCAATACCTCTAAGCAAGTTTACATGATGTTTGTAGAGGCGGGTTATGACGTGAGGCATTTGGACAATACCCACAATGAGCAAGAACGTCGAGAGATTTTGGAGTGGTTTCATGTCACTCCCAATGCCATTCTTTCTTCTGTTTCCATTTTGACCACAGGTTTTGATGAACCCACGGTTGAGACCATCATCTTGAACCGAGCCACCAAGTCATTGACGCTTTACCATCAAATGATTGGTCGCGGGTCACGATTGATTCCTGGAAAAGAAGAGTTCAATGTTTTGGATTTGGGAAACAATGCCAAGCGATTTGGATTGTGGGATTCTTACATCGATTGGCAAGAAATTTTTGCTCATCCCAATGCCTACATTGAGAGCATCGTGTCAGATGAGGTCATGGAAAGGGAGACCAAGTATGAAATGACTCCTGAGGTTCGGGATCGATTCAAGAATTCCCCCGTCATTGACTTTGACATCAAAGAACATTACCTCCGATTGATGAAGGCAGGAAGAAAGTCAAAGGAAGTTTTGGATTTAAGCATTCAGCAGCACGCCACAATTGTCCGTGAAAATGCAGAGGATGTTTTTGATGCCTTGGAATTGGTAAAAGTTTTAGAGCTTGACGTAAAAAGCAGAGTGAAGCATTTTAGTTATTGCATTTCCAAAAGCACAGAGAGTTACCGGGATTGGTTGCGCTCTGAATATATGCGGAAGTTATCCATGATGGTGAGAGAGATGTACAATGATGAAAACATTTGAGAGATGAAATTAAAGACAGAGAACATTTTTCAAATTACTGAAATACCGGCAACCAAGAAAGAGGTATACGAAGCATTAACGGATGCAAAGGTTTTTTTTGCCATTACGGGATTGCATGCGGAGTTTCATTCTGAGCCAGGGACCTATTTTATTTCAGAAAACAAAAAAGTCAGCGGATATTATTTGAGCTTAGAAGAAAATGAGTTCATCGTTATGGCCTGGCGACACGAGTATTTTTATAGAGGTATTCACACGCTTGTGCATATTGAGTTAACCGATATGGAAAATGGCGGGACTCGGATTCACTTTAATCACATTGGTGTTCCTGAGGAACATGCGGGTTGGTTAACGGAACATTGGAAGCGTGATGTGTGGTCATTGTTTCAGGCTCATTTTACAGCACTAAAGAGCAACGCATGAAAGCCATAAAAGAAAATTTGTTCCCTGCCCTTTTGGTATTTTTGGTAGCACTGCCCTTGTGTTTGGGTATTGCATTGGCATCAGGAGTAAGTCCATTTTCAGGATTGATAGCCGGTATCGTTGGCGGTATTTTGGTGGGTGCCATCAGTGGTTCTCACTTGAGTGTGAGTGGTCCTGCGGCAGGTTTAACCATTTTGGTGGCCAATGCCATTATCCAACTGAATGATTTTAATCTTTTTCTAACGGCTGTTGTTCTGGCCGGATTGTTTCAAATTTTGTTCGGCCTATTAAAGGCAGGAAAACTCGGAGAATACGTGCCCAACAATGTCATCAGGGGTATGATGGCGGCCATTGGGCTGATTTTAATATTAAAGCAAATTCCGCATTTGGTGGGATTTGATCATGATTTCGAAGGAGACGAGGACTTTGCCCAGCCCGACGGGGAAAATACATTTACGGAGGTTCTCTTGGCCTTTCTGAAAATAACGCCAAATGCGGCGATTATCGGACTGGGAAGCATCCTCTTTTTATTGATTTGGGATCATGTTTTGGTCAATCGTTGGAACAAGTTGAAGTTTTTACCGGGGTCTTTGTTGGTGATCATATTGGGTATAGTCATGACTTATGTGTGGGATGGAACAAGCATGGCAATGATGCCGGAGCACTTGGTCAATGTTCCTGTTGTGGAACAATGGTCTGATTGGACAAATAAAATCATCACACCAAATTTTGAGGGTGTCTTTCACATCAATGTTTGGATTATTGCCATTACCATTGCAATGGTAGCCAGTTTGGAAAGTCTATTGGGAGTTGAAGCGGTAGATAAATTGGACCCATTAAAGCGCAACACACCCAATAACCTTGAGTTGATTGCGCAGGGAGTTGGAAATGCTGTTTCAGGCCTGTTGGGAGGAATTCCCGTAACATCTGTCGTGGTGCGCAGCACCGCAAATATTGGAGCCGGAGCAACCCATAAAATGAGTGCAATTTTGCATGGAGTATTTATTTTATTGAGTATCCTTTTTATCCCTCATCTTCTCAATTACATCCCTTTGGCCTCCTTGGCAGCTGTGCTGATAACAGTGGGATACAAGCTGGTAAAACCCTCCATTTTTATTGAAATTTGGAAACAGGGAAAAGTGCAATTCATTCCTTTTGTTCTTACAGTTTTGGCCATTCTGCTTTTGGGATTACTCAAAGGAATTGGAATAGGTATTTTGGTTGGAATTTTCTTCGTGATCAAGAGAAATTTTCATGATGGCGTCGGTTTGTACCAGTTGGAACAAAACTACCTTTTGCGTTTCCAGACGGAAGTAACTTTTTTGAATAAACCATTATTGAAAGAACTCTTTTTGAAAATCCCAGAAAATAGTCACGTTCTCATTGATCTTTCGAAGAATGAACGTTTGGATGAGGATATCAAAGAGATGATCAGAGAATATAGGATTCAAGCTGAATTCAAGAAAATTCAAATTGAATTTAAATACAACTCAAGAACCAACATTCCAAAACCCTTTTAAGATGGACAGTATTTCAAAATTGTTATTAGAGAATGCCGCATGGGCAAAAGAGAAAGTGGAATTAGATCCTGAATATTTTTCTCGTTTATCTCAAATACAAACACCAGAGTTTCTTTGGATAGGTTGCTCAGACAGTCGAGTCCCTGCCAATGAAATTACAGGGACGGAACCCGGTGAGATTTTTGTTCATCGCAATGTCGCTAATTTGGTGGTTCACACGGATTTGAATTTGTTGAGTGTATTGATGTACGCCGTGGATGTTTTGCAAGTAAAACACATCATTGTTTGCGGTCATTATGGTTGTGGAGGTGTAAAAGCTTCATTAACCAATGAAAGTTTTGGGATGATCAATAAATGGCTGCGCAACATAAAAGATGTCTATCGTTTTCATGAAGATGAATTCAAATTGTTGGAGAGTGAAGAAGACAAGGTGAATTTATTGGTGGAGTTAAATGTCAAAGAGCAAGTTTTGAATTTGGCCAAAACAAGCATCGTACAAAGTGCTTGGAAGAAAAGAAATGGACCCACCATTCATGGCTGGGTATATGGATTAAATGACGGTAAGTTAAAACCTCTTTGTGCAATGGACCATCATTCTCAGTTGGACGACATTTACACCTATGACAATTTGGGTTAAAAAACCATTCGCGGTTGTGGTACAATATTTCGCTGATTTTTGGGATTAGCTTGAAATTCAAAGTATCCTGATATCCCTATCATGGCGGCGTTATCGGTGCAATAGTCAAATTTTGGAATGTAAGTTTGGTATCCCTTTTTCATACCCCGTTGTTCAAATTCAGCCCTCAATAAACTATTGGCTGATACACCACCTGCTAGAGCGATGTGCTCAACGTTGTATTCTTTAACAATCCTGAAAAATTGATCCATGAGGTAGCTGATGACTGCATGCTGGTAGGATGCACACAGGTCATTGATATTCTTTTGAATGAAATCAGCATCCATTTTGGTTTGCGCCTGAAGAAAATAAAGCAAAGAGGTTTTTAGTCCAGAAAAGCTAAAATCATTGTCTTTCTTTTTGGGCGTTGCAAAAACAAAGGCATTTGCCTTTCCGGTTTTGGCCAAACGGTCCACAACAGGTCCTCCTGGATAAGGCAGTCCCATTAGTTTAGCTCCCTTATCCAAAGCTTCACCCGCCGCATCATCAAGAGTGGTTGAAACAACTCTTAAATCTGTCGGACTGCTGACCAAGACAATTTGCGTATGTCCTCCAGAAACAGTTAAGCACAAGTATGGAAAAGCAATGGGTTGATCATATTGGTCATCAATGCAATGGGCTAGGACATGCCCTTTCATGTGATTTACACCTACCAATGGTTTTCCTGAAGCCAAAGCGATAGACTTCATGAAGGCTACCCCAACATGAAGTGCTCCCATTAATCCAGGACCTTCTGTAACCGCAAGCAGATCCATTTGAGATAAAGTAAGATTGGCCTGATTGATGGCGGCGGTGACAACAGGAACCATATTGGATTGGTGAGCTCTGCTGGCCAATTCAGGCACTACTCCACCATATTGTTCGTGGACAGCTTGGGTGGCAGTGACCAAGGCAATAACTTTTTTGTGGTCCAAAATAGCGGCAGAAGTTTCGTCACAACTGCTCTCTACCGCCAAAGTGTAAAAATGACTCATGGCTGAACGACTATCATGTGATCAAACTCCGCCGTTGTGGCGCGGTCCATCTTCTCTTTGGTTCCGTAAATAATGGAACTTTGAACATCTGATGTCGCATTGTTCTGATACCATGCAGCAACCTCGTCCATAGACATGCACATGAATGCCTTAGAAAAAACTTCTGATGTCAACAGGGAGGGAGCTGAAACGGAAGTCCACTGAAAATCATTTTCCACCCAAGTACCTTTGGGAATGTTCATGAATGTTCTTTTGTCTTGTGCGTTTTTAAAGGACAAAGCCCGATTCTTCAATTTGATTTGCGGGTCTTGCATTTGTCCCGTAAACCCCATGGGTACGACATTGAAGTCACCAGGACCTTGACCAAAGATCAAATATTTTCCAGCCATCGAAATTTTAATGGCAGAGAAGCCATGTTCTTTTAATTTCTCTAAAACCAAGTCCATGGCCCAACAGCTGGCAGCCTCAGTCACATCCCACTCTGCATCACGGTGGTGTTTGATCCATTGCACTTTGTTACCATTTTCTTTTAACTCCATCAGATGGGGCCCCATTCCAACCAAGGGCTTGAAGGCATCGAAATTGGGCGAAAATTCTGGATCAGCAATGGCAAACTGCAATACCCTATCCAAGGCAATGGAGGTTGGATCAAAATAGCCTTTGCTCCACTCCTTCATCTCTTCCATTTTATGATAGAATCGAACAAAATAATGTCCGTTGTCTTGAATGTCAATGGGTTTATTGATGTCTTTGTTAAAGTTAAAACGGTGTATGGTTGAAAGGGTATCATTCAAATCAAAATGAAGCGCCACATTTTTTAATATGTCATCTATTTCCTTTTCATAATTGGTTGAATCACCAACTACTTCAATCTTGTATTGCTTCCCCATGAACAAACCTTGATATTCCCTACCTTGCAATGTAGATTTGGAATTATTTTGGCAAGCGCAAATCACGATGAAAGCAGCAAGAATAAAATACCTCTTCATGGTCAACAAAATTAAGGCAAGTATGCAAGTACTTGGTCTTATTGCTTTGAATATATTATCCATTTTTTGCTGTTCACAATCTCCTGTGTGGATGGACCAAAGTCCTTTTGGCCATCAAGAAGGAATAAGAAATGCTACCACTACTTCATTGGATGGAGATGTTGTGTTTCCAATACTATTTCTTCAGCAGACTACTCCAATGTGGTTTCAATTTGATTGGTTGGTGGATGACCGTGAGTTTTTGAGCTATCGCATTTTTCATTGCAATGCTGAGGGAAATATCAATGATGTGGATTATTCAGAGTATGTTCAGGGATTTGAATCGCAGGAAATTTCAGAGTCTCCCGAGTTTGGGGTCAATACCACCACAGATTATGTGCATTATCATTTGGCTTTTCCCAATGACATGATGAAACCTACCCAATCCGGAAGGTATTGGTTGTTGATTTATCGCAACAATGATTGGGAGGACAGAAGCAACCATGTTGTGTCCTTTCCTTTTTTTGTGGTTGATGAAAAAGTATTGATGCAGGCTCAAATCAGGAGATCGTCCATTGTTTCCAGTATTTATTCCCATCAGCAAATAGATGTAACAGTAAGTCCCAACGGCTATTTTTTATCAGATATTTTTAGAGACATTCATTTGTCGGTGTATCAAAATTTTGAATTGCAGCCAAGCAACGATTTCATTCATCCCAAGCCCACCTTTGTTGAGCCGCATCAATGGCGGTTTATAGATGACACGCATCCTGGTTTTCCGGGAGGTAATGAATGGCGCATGATGTCCACGGTGGATATATCCACCCCGGGATTTAATGTAGATCATACCTTACCCAATCAAGATTTGCCTGAGGTTTTTGTAGCAATGGACCAACCCAATAGACGCGCACATTCCAGCTGGATGGATTACAATGGAAAAAATATATGGGTGACCAAAAACAGTTCAGTGAGGGCGCTGGAAGCCGACTATTTTTTAACCCATTTCCAATTCAAGCATCCTAATGAATCGGAACAAAAGCTTTATTTAGAAGTCCAAAACAATTTCGGAATCAAAGAATTATTCCCTTGCATTTATGATGCATCCGCTGCAAGTTACCGATGCGATGCTTTGCTGAAACAAGGGATTTATAATTACCGCTATCGTTTTTTTCATTCGGGTTCTTCAAACGAAAACGGTTTGGAATACACAGAAGGAAATTTTGCAGAAACGATGAATGATTATTATTGTTTTTTATACCAACGTGACCCTGTGTATCAAATGGATCAGATCATTGGTTTTTATAAATTGAGCAAGCAGCCATGAAGATTGTTGTAATAGGCAATGGGAAAATGGCGGCGGATTGCATTAAAATGATGTTGAATCATCCCATTCATACCGTTGACCATGTTTTTTTTGAGCCAGATAAAAATGTACATCCAACGGTACTTTTGGATCTCATTAATGAGCACCATTTGCCATCCACTCCCATTGTCAAGATGCATGACGAATCCCATTTGAATCTATTGGATGCTATTCAGCCTGAATGGATTTTTAATATCAATTGCTATCAATATCTCAGACCGATTGTTTTGACCAAAGCCCAATATGGGATCATTAATTTTCACAATGGTCCTTTACCCAGATATGGAGGGGTGAATATACCCACTTGGGTCATTCTCAACGGTGAGCAACAGCATGGTGTAACCTGGCACATGGTCAATGAAGAGATTGATGCAGGCCACGTTTTATCTCAGAATTTTTTTGAAGTGAAACCCAAAATGACGGCCGCTCAATTGATGGTCAAGTGCATTCAAGAAGGGATTCTATTGTTTGAGCAAAATTGGTTGGGTTGGGTAGAACATAAAATCAAACCGAAGGCCCAAGAAGGAGAGCGACTGTATTTTGGCATAAAAGACAAGGTGCCCAATAATGGGTTGCTGAAGGGCAGTGACAGTTGTTTAGTCTGGGATCGTTCTATCCGCGCTCTTCATTTATTCCCCTACCCCAATGCTGTGGCCTATGCACATGTTATCATTTTGGGAAAGATGTATTTTATCATCACGGGAAAACAAATCAATGACCTGCAATCATTTTCGGTTGGAACGATTTTTTTTAATGATTCATCTGGTATATTGATTCAACTGTCTGATGGGCAATTTTCAATTGGCCAGATGGCTGACGAGCAATGGAGTATAGTTAAACCTGCAGCGTTGCGTCTTGTTATTGGTGAGACATGCCTACTTGATGCATAGAAATTTCAATGATTTCAAATTTTCGAATCTCTTTTTTTCAACAATCTTAACTTTTTTGGGAAGGGCTTTTTCAAGTTATCCCCAATTCATTAACACTACTTTTTCAAAACAAAAAAGCCGAATAGCTTTACAAGGTTGAGCTTCACATCTCGACCCTAAACAAATTTTTAAGGAATGATTACACGAATTATTGGTATCAATACCAGTACCTATGTGAACGCAGAAATGCGTTTGGATGATTGCGACTCTTTGCAATTGGTGGGGCCAAACAACGTTGGTAAATCAACTTTGATTTACACCCTAAATTTCTTGTTCATCGTTGATGGATCCAAAATGTCTTTCTCTGGACAGCGTCGCGGGGACAAAGAGACCATTCATCACTACTTCCCTACTCACAATCAGAGTTACATCATTTTTGAAATCAAAAAGAATGATGCTGAATACTGCATTTTGGTCAAAAGAGATAGTGATGGAGAGTTGGAATATTTTCGATTGAATTGTGAATACCGCTCTCAATATTTCTTCACCAAAGAAGGTGCGCATCAGCGCATTCGCAAATGGGATGAAGTTCAAACCACATTAGAGGAAGAGAAAGTAGAATTGTACCTGTACAAGAGCAAGACGGAAGTCTTTAATGCGGTATACGCCAGGGGTAAGCGAAATGAGGCCGTCATTTGGTTAGAGGATAGCGTTAGAACAGATGGTTTATCCAACAATTTTTCAAAGGTTTATCGCTATTTGATCAATTCTAAGTTGATCACCAATAAGACATTAAAAGAGTCTTTGATCATTGCGGACAACAGGGAAAACGAAGGTCTTTCCTTTTCTCAAAAGAACAAGAAAGACATCAACGATTTGTTGCGCATCAATGAAGAAATCAAGACCATCAAGTCCATACAAAAAGATTTTGAGGAGTTTCGTGAAGTCGTGAATTTGTTCAGGGCAAAAAATAAGATCGTGAGTGATTTGGTTTATGCTTTTGACAAACAATACAACGGAGTCATTCAGGATTTGGATTCAGGTCGTTTGGACAAAGAGAAGAACTTTCAAACCACTTTGGTCAATGTCAATGAAAAATTGAAGCCTCGTCAGGAGGATTTAAACCGAGAGATTGGTAAGAAGGAGATTGAAGAAGAGATGTTGGAAAAGGATTTCATTGGGTTGCAGACCCAATTGGATGAAATCAATTCCTTTGAGAACAAGAAATTTTTGGAAGAAGCACTGATCAACTTGGACGCAAAGCGCAAGGAGACTGAGGTTCGAATCACAACGGTTGAGAATAAAAAATTGGACACCAAACAATTGGAGTCCAAATTGGGCAAATTGGATAGTGCTATCGGACTTTTGGAGAATCAAATCAAGAATTATGATGATCAGTTGATTCAAAAGATCACGGGTGATGATGCATCTAGAAAAATCTTGAATGCCATTTTCACTCCGGAGTTTGCTACTCTACCTTCCAATTTGGTGAAGAAGAAAATTTCCAAGGTGGGTGCCAGTATGAACATCTTTGATGGAGAGATAAAATTACCCAAAGATTTACCATCTAAGGATCTTCCATCTGTCAAAGCTTTAAAAGAGGAATTGGCAGAGATTCAAGCAGAAAAAGTTGAGTTGGAAAAACTCTGGGCCGTCGCCATGCATTTGGACAAGGCGCAAAAAGAGTTGCAGAAAATCAATGAAGATATCGAAGCCACCAAAGAAAAACTGCGCAAACTCAAAGAAAAACCATCTTTGGAAAAGAAGATATCAGAATTGGGCAAGCAATTGCGCGAGGTCAAAGGAGAAAAGCAAACGTTAGAGGAGGAAGTAAGAAAGATGAAAAAAGAAATCAAGGAAAAGACCTTGGCTTTGGATACTTGGAAAGAGGATATCCGAAAGTCAGAGGAAAGATTGATTGAGTTAAAGCGCAGAAAGCAAGAAATAGAGATGTTGGGCATCATCCCGACGGCTTTTGATACAACGGAGTCGTTAGACGATATTTACCAAAAGATAAAATTGGTGAGTCAAGACCGCGAAACATTGAAGGCTACCAAAGACAGGACCTTTGATCAATTGCGTTTTAAAACCAACAGTGCTACGGCAGATGAAAATGAGTTCATCAAATTTATTGAGGATGAAATTGCTTGTATACAAGACAAAGAAAAGTCCATTGATGGTTTGTTGGCCTCTATTTCTACACAATTTGCCAATCCTGCCTACAACCTGAGAAAGAGATTTGAAGAGTTCAAGGCTTTTGTTTACAACAAGTTCAATGATAGTTTGTCCAAAACACGCATTTCAAATATTGAAAGCTTGCGCATTGAATTGGTAGACAACAAGCGTGTATTGTTCGACTTGGAAAGAATTTCTTCTATTGAAAATTTGACTTCACAATTGGCCTTTGAATTTGAGCAAGGTGAGGATTTGAAGATTTTAAATAACTACTTGGACAATGGAAAGACCATCGAGTTTGAGGACTTGTTTGATATTGAATTGCACCTGAATATCAAAGGCACATTGAAGCGTGTGGATTTGAAAGAGCAAGTGGAATCGGATGGAACGGACCGTATGATTCGTTTGGTCATTGTCATGGCCATCATCAATCGATTGGCGATTAGTTCTCCACAGAATAAAATAGCTTTATTTATTGACGAGATTGGAACCATTGATGAGCACAACCGCCCACAATTGGTTCAATTCTGTAAAGAGCACAACTACCTGCCCATCTTTGCCGCTCCTCAGCCATACGATGGATTCTCTAAATATTATTTCATTTTCCGTTCAAAAGGCAAGATCAATTTGAATGATCGTCAACATGCCGTAAGACGCGAAGAATTAAACCTTTTGAACTGATGACAACATTGGACAATAACTTTGAATACAACCCCTCTATCATTGAAACATTGGAGGAGGTGAAACTGAAATTTCATTTGATTGAAACCAGCGAAATAATCGAAAATGATTAAAGCAGAACCACGGACCATTCTAAATTTCTTGCACACCTACTTTGATGTGGTGCGAGATCTTTTCGAATTCCAATCGCATGATGGTTTGATTTCCAAGGAGGCTTTTGACATGATTGTCAAAAAGCATGGTCAGCAAAACATCGTTGGAAAGCTCAAGGAATATAGAATTGTAAGAAGTATCGGAAGTGATTTTGAAATGCGCGATGTGTATTTCAAAATGATGGAATTCTTGTTATTTGAATTTAAGCCGCTTTTGCCGGAGACCATTGAAAAATACAAGGGAGCCATTGCCGAGTTGTACATGAAAATTCGCTTGGGTGAAAATCACGATAGAGAAATTCTTCAGGAGAGAATCAAAAACATCTCTCATCAGATTCGTGAATTTGTAGACTTGGTGGAGCGGAACGCGTTCCGATTGCTGAGTGAAACGCGCGATTTGAAGTCAAACATAGAACGCGTCGAGTACCGTGAAAAAGTACATAAGGCATCCTTCTGGATTGAATATTACATCTTACCACTGAACAAGATTTTGGATGTCAATCACTCAGAGTCAGTGACCAGTAAATTGTTAGAGGTAAGTGAATATGCCAACCGCAAGCGATTGGATTTTGGTGATGAGACCATCAGGACTGAATTTGAGAAACTGTACATGCAGTTGATTCAAACCAATCAGGACTTATTAAGACAATCCAAAATCTTGACCAATGAACTGTTGCCGTTGTTGGAACGCATCAGAACAGAATCATTGATATTAACTGGTTTTATTGAATTCCTGCGCAATCCATACAAAGTGGAAACTCCCCCATTGCTCAAAGGTTCAAGAACCATGGTGTATGCAAAGGACATGCTGTTCAAGGTTAAAGAATTTTTTGAGCAGTTTGAGCACCAAGAGGCAGTGTATTATGAAGAAGTAGACACGCAATTTGACAAGTGGATCTTTGATCGTGAAGTCTTTATGGGACAGTTGAATGCAGAATTGCCGGTCAAAGATTTTTTTGGTTGGTGTTCCAAAATGTTGCTCAAAGAGTTTCCCAATATTGAGACAGAAAAATTCTTTGCCATCACAGGACTTTTGTTTGATGAGCAATTGAATGTCGAATTTCCAAAGAAAGATGAGCGTACAGTGATTGAAACATTGAACGCTCGCATCAATCTTCCCAAAATAAAAATAGATAACCCCGCAAAAATTTAAGAATGGTATACCCTACTCATCATAGACGAATTGTAGAAGACCTCATGGGAGGTAAGTTTATATTAAGCAATGAGGATCATTACAATTCATTGAAAGAGAATGATAAATTCTACAATGAGTTCTTCAAGATCAGTTTTGATTTGGATCTTATTGTCAAGCCAGAGTTTTGTTATTTATTGTCCAAGGACACGCAGGAGAATTTTTCGCGTGATGTGAGCATTTTCATTGCAGTGCTTTGTTATGAATTGGACAAGGATGGTCAAAACTTCATGGAGATGATGGATTACCATGAGTTCAATTATGAAGAGATTGATCGCTATTTTGAAAACAGCTCTTTCATTGATTTGATAGAAAGCAACAAGGCATTGAAAGATGCGGATAGCAGAAGAACACTAATCAACGGTATGGCCAGAAGAAACATCGTTCACAAATCATTCGAAGATCGTTTCATCTTTACCCAAGCGCATCGTGTATTCATTGAATTTGCCAAGGAATTGGCCATGCGTAAGATGGCGGTGAGTAAGGAAGAGAGTGTGGGTGAATGACATTAAATGAAAACCCCTTAAATCAACATAATATGAAAAAGTACATTTTATTCTCTCTTTTTGGCGGATTGATATTGTTTATTTATCAATTTCTATCTCATGCTGCCATTGATTTGCACAAGGATTTTCATCGGTATACTGATAAACAGGACACCATAACCACTTTTTTGGAAAGCTTGAATTTGGAAGAAGGGTCGTACATGATGCCAATGTATCCAGAAGGATTTTCTAATGAAGAAATTGAAAAATACATGGAATCCAAGCAAGGAAAGCCATGGATTATGTTGCAATATCACAAGAAATGGGACATGGGAATGGTGATGCCCATGGTAAGAGGATTGATTACTGACATTTTGGTAGCTGGGTTGTTGATGGTATTGCTAAGTAGTTTGAAAGATTGTTCAACCAAGAATGCGATCATAGCCAGTTTGATGGTGGGGTTGATGGGCTTCTTGTCTATCAATTACACCACTTTCATTTGGTATGAAACCCCTTCCCTATTTGCATGGTTATTGGACGGAATCTTGCCTTGGATTGCTATGGGATGGTTGGGAGCAAGGATGGTGAAGAAGTAACGGCTTGGAATACTTCTCACTAAAATGAATCAATTACTCTCGATTTAGATTCATCAGCTATTACCTTGCTAACTGAACGCAAAAAACAATAAATAAAAAAAGTCTCAGGAAACTGAGACTTTATTTCTTATTGGCGGTTCGGACGGGACTCGAACCCGCGACCCCATGCGTGACAGGCATGTATTCTAACCAACTGAACTACCGAACCGTTCATCTTCCCTTTGGAAGCGGTTGCAAATGTAACACGAGTTTTTATTTTTCCAAAAAAAATAATGTCCTTTTTTCGAAAAAAATGGACGTTGCTTGTAAAAGATATATTTCTTAAAAAATAATCATGCCAATGGGTGATTTGGCACGCCTCGTTTAATCACCAAAATGACTTTTGATTTTTTTCACATTCCAAATTTGCATTTGAATTTCCTTAAATCTATTTTCATTCAAAATTAAAGTTATGAAAAGGATCCTGAACAAGTACGATGTCCTTAAACTTGGACACAAATTGCATCAATTGCAAAAGCGTTTGTCAAGAGCAATCGCCAATGGATACCCACAATCTAAAATTGACGATCGAACGAGGAGAATCCGAAGAATTCAAGAGGAGATCAAACAAGCAACGACATGATAAAAAAAAGGGCCTCGGCCCTTTTTTATTTTTAAGTTACTCAGTCATTGTGTTACACTCACGCCTACCTAGTAAAAAAGGAATTCGTTTTGTTGTCTGCTCTTTTCAAGATTGGTGCAATTTTAAAAAAATCGACGACAAATATCGGAACGTATCAAGAATGATTAATGGAGTGAATTCTAATTAAGAAATTCAAACCTTTTTGTCCAATGCCTTTAGATTTCCTCTCCTGAGCTTTCTTCGTCACTCCCCCTAGACTTCTTTCGCGCCTGCTTCTTCATCTCTTCAATCCCCTCTTCCACTTCAATTCGTGCGTCTGTTCTCACCTCATATAACCCGTGAAGAATGCTCTTTCTGACCAATTCGATGGGGTTTTTTGCGCCCAGTATTTTTAGCAATTCAATCCTTTCAGCATCAATTGTTTTTTTTGACAAATTCATTTTTTGCCCAATCTGCTCACTTGTATGGCCATCACAAATCAATTTTAAAATGAGATGACTCCTTTTGCTCAGTCGGATGGGAAGAATCATTTCATCCTTGCTCATGACATTTTTGCCCTTTGAAAAGTCGGCTGTTTTCATTGCCACAGAGGTATGTTGGCCTCTGAATTTGACATTGAAAATGGCGTCCATCATTTCATCAAATGAACAATTCTTTTTTAAAAAACTCTGAGCTCCTTCTCGCATCATTTCTGAGACTATCCATGGGTCATCGTACATGCTCAAAATGATGACTTTTATATCTGGAAAATTTTCTCTTAAGATTTGAAGTGTCTCCTTACCATCCATAATGGGCATATTCAAGTCAAGCAGAACTACATCAATCTTTTCTTGGGTCAATTTTGAGAGAAATTCCGCGCCATTTTCTGCATGAAAAGCTACCACCACCCTTGGTTCCTGTTTCAACATCATGACCAATGCCTGATTGAGTAAAGTGTGATCTTCTACCACCGCCACACGAACAATTTGGTCTTGTGTATTCAATTTGAGTTGGGATATTTGGTGTGTAGCACTCCCTATTGGTTGGGCATTGGAGATGTTGCAAAATTAAACAATTTACTTCATAGGGCTATTTTTTTATTCTTTGAAACCGGATTGATGGGATAGCATTTCCTAATTTTTTGGTGAAACGTTTTTGACAAAAAATATTCATCTCAGGTTTGACGTTGTTCCGTTAAATTTGAGACATGATGAAAAGGAAGATGGTATGGTTAATCATTGTGGTTTTTTTGCAAACCTCAATGGCTTGGAGTCAATTCAGTAAGTACCGCCAATTTGGTGTAAAAGCCGGAATGAACATCAGCAATGTTCAAACTGAAATATCGTCCTATAATACAAAGGACTTATTGGGTAGTAGTTTGAGTTTGACTTACGACCGTGTCAGGATGCGTTTTTTGACCATTGGCACAGAGATCAATTTTATCCAGAAGGGTTACGGGAAAGAAGTAACCATGGTGGATTCAATGTATCAACCATTGGGGAGTTTTATCCATCAAAACAAAATCAGCTATATTTCTATCCCTTTGAAATTGGGCGTTCAGTTGGGAAATCGTTTCTACATTTTCGGAACGGCTGCCATCATTCCAGGATTGGTGTACAAGGCTGTAGCGGAAGTTCCTGTGTTTGACGCAAATGGCAATGTTTCATCTACCTACACAGAGAATATCAAGGATGAGGTTTCCATTTTGGATTTGGCCTCTCAAGTAGAGGTGGGATTTGGAATTACCAGAGGTCGATTCAAATTTTATTTGTCTGGAGCTAAAATGGACTCTTTTGTTAATTTATGGGATTCTCCCGCTTCCGTATTCAATATCAAAAGCCAGGGATTGATTGCCGCTGCCGGAATGAAAATAGAATTTGGCAAAGGGTTGCTCAAATAATCTTTTGTTTCATTTCTTAATCTGGTTCAAGTTTTCAAAGTCCTTCATCTGCTAGCTTTGTCCTATGAATAGGAAGCGATTTTTACAATCGATGTTATTATTGCCCCTTGGAGGATTAGCCATGAAATTGAATGACCTTTATGCCCAACAGTTGTCTTGGGAGACAACTGAAAAAATGCCTGTATTATTCTTGGGACATGGTAGTCCAATGAATGCCATTGAGGAGAATGAATTTGTTCAAGGGTTCAAGAAAATCAGTGAATCTTTGCCTACTCCTCGGGCCATCGTTTGCATCTCTGCGCATTGGGAAACCAAAGGCACTTTTGTCACGGCCATGCCCATGCCCAGGACCATTCATGATTTTGGCGGCTTTCCAAAAGCACTTTTTGACGTTCAGTATCCAGCTCCGGGTTCGCCTGAATTGGCAAATGAAATACAAGCTTTGACCTCCTTTGCCCACATTGAGATGGATCATCAATGGGGATTGGATCATGGTGCTTGGTCTGTGATAAAACACCTCTATCCCAATGCGGATATTCCGGTTATTCAATTGAGCATTGATTATTCCAAAGGTCCAGAGTACCATTATCAATTGGCACAATCCCTCAGTCAATTGAGAAGAAAAGGAGTTCTCATTATTGGTAGTGGTAACATGGTTCACAATCTAGGAATGGTTGCGTGGGACAAGCTCAATGGTCCCGCTTATGGTTATGATTGGGCTTTGGAAGCCAGCTCGGAAATGAAATCTTTTTTGATGAATGGAAATGATCGAGGTTTGGTAGATTTTAAAAATCAAAAAAAATCATGGCAATTGTCCATACCCACTCCTGAACATTTTTTGCCTTTGATTTACACACTGGGTTTCAAAGAGGAAAGTGATGAGGTTTCTTTATTCAATGATTCACCTGTGGCAGGTTCATTAACAATGACATCTGTGAAATTCATTTGATTTTAGGTTTCTCTTTTTGTCTGATGCCTTAAGTTTGTGAAAAATTACGATTATGGCATTGATAGAAGAAATGGACAAATCAGGAAATTGGTTGTTCAAAGGTCGCTCTTATTTTCCTTTGGCTTTGTATGCCATGGCCGCATTGGTTATTGGTATGGGTTGGGATGAACATTTGACTGACTTCAATCCTATCACGGCTTGGGCATGTCTTTTTATTTCCTTATTGGGTCAGTTCATCAGAGCCATTGCCATTGGATATGTTCCTAGGGGTACCTCTGGTAGAAATACCAAAGAAGGCCAAGTGGCTGAAGTCTTGAATAGTACGGGCATTTATAGTTTGGTGCGTCATCCGCTATACCTGGGTAATTTCTTTATGTGGTTAGGTATCATCATTTATGTTGGAAATTGGTGGTTTACAATTGTATGCTGCCTAATTTATTGGGTTTACTACGAGCGCATCATGTTTGCGGAAGAATTTTTCTTGAGAAACAAATTTGGCCAAACCTATTTGAATTGGGCCAATCAAACACCCGCCTTTTGGCCAAAACTTTCTGGCTGGAAGTCACCTACTTGGGAGTTTTCCATGAAGAATGTTTTAAAGCGTGAATACAATGGCTTCTTCGCTATTTTCTTGAGTTTCGCTTTGCTGGACGTTTTTAAGAATTACATGCACTTTGGTTATACCGATATCGCCCATGCTATCACCCCGTTTTGGCATACTGCGTTATTCTTTTCTTTCTTGATTTTCATTTCTTTGAGATCGATGAAGAAATACACCAGAATTTTGCACGTTGAAGGCAGATAATCTTTTCGTCTAATATTGGTTCGATTTACTTTTGCCGCCTTATGAATCATACGGCCGAAAAATCAGATTTGAAAAATCAATTGTTGCATCATCCACTTTATTCGATGATGAAAACAAAGGAGGATATTTTTGTTTTCATGGAATCGCATGTATTTGCTGTATGGGACTTTATGTCACTATTGAAATCGCTTCAAAGAGATTTGACCTGTACAACAACGCCGTGGGTTCCACAATCCAATGCCACTACCCGATTCTTTATCAATGAAATTGTATTGGGTGAGGAGAGTGATGTGGACCCTACTGGAGGATATATCAGTCATTTTGAGTTGTATTTAAGGGCAATGAGGGAAAGTGGAGCCAATACGCAAATCATGGAAGCTTTTATTGATCATATTCGAAAGGGCCATACCATTTCAGAATCGCTCCATCAATCTGGAGCACCGCAAGAAGCGATAAAATTTGTGGAGTCAACATTTGAGCAAATCGAAAACAGGTCATTGCATGAGCGCGCGGCACTCTTTACTTACGGAAGAGAAGATTTGATACCTGGTATGTTTTTGACCATGGTTGAGTCTCTCCGCAATGAGGGAGCGCAATTGGATACTTTTGTTTATTATCTCAAGCGCCACATAGAGTTGGATGGAGACCATCATGGAGCACTTTCCAGTCAGATGACCAATGCCTTGATCAATGGGGATGCTCAGAAGCAGAAGGAAGTGGATGACATCATTGCTTGGGGATATCAGCAGCGGATAGATTTATGGAACGGGATAGCTAAAAGAATTGAGAAGAAGAGAGCGGAATTAAACTAAAACTAAAACGTTTAGGACACTTTTGCTATTCCAATAATTTTCATTTTTTTTATTCATGAATTCTATTTTACAATCGGTTAAAGTTTAGTAAGTTATTTTTAAAATTACTGGTAATGGTTTGGGGCGCAGGGCAGGATTAGAAAGTACTGTTTCTTGGATTTTTAGAATGTTTATAAAAAGGCAGACTGTTACAACTGTTTCAAATTTCTTCTCTGATGAATACAGAACTGTTCGTTCATCTATAATCTCCTACAACGGGTGGCAGCTTGGCGCTGGGCTTTTTTGCTCTTTCTATGTTTCGTTAAATTCAGAAAATTCAACTTTCAAAACCACACTTAGCGCGAAGGACGAAGAGCAAAAAAGACTTGCGCCAAGGTGCGGTTATACGATGCCGTTTTGTTGAATTGAAACTGAAATTTCACTTTCCGAAGACCAAGTAAATTGAACCAAACCAACCACTGAAATTCAGATTAATTGATTTGTCATTCAGAACTTTCCAGTCTTCATTGAATGGATTTTTTAGGGTTTTTGCGTTGAGGTGGTTGTAACCAATTTTGAATCCTATGCCGCATACCAAAGACTTTTTCAGATAGTCATATTCAAATTTTAATGCCGCCTGACTTTCGATGTTGTTGGCATGATATAGAGCATAACTTGAAGCAATTGGAAGTGTTGGATAATGAACGTTTATGGTTGCGTTTGACAATGAATTGCCAACTCTTAATTCGGTCAAGAGTCTTGAGCGATTTAGAAATTTGCTTTCCTTTTCATGCCATTTCAAAATATGGTTGATGTGAATATTCGTGGTTATTCCATAACCAACGGATTGAATCAATAGGCTTGATGTGCCATGATTTTCCGTGATGTTGCCAATATCATCACTTGAATTGAAGATTGGATTTCCTTTAAGTTCTGATTGCTGTAAGTTTCCATATAGCCCAATGTCAAATAGTTTAGATGGTTGATAACGCACACCAACAAAACCGTGATTGGTAGTTTTTATATTGTCTTTGAATAGTAATTGCGGTTTGGCCAAGCTATCAATATAGAATTGATTTAGTTTGCACATTCCAACTTGCCCAATGCCGTAACCAGCTTCAAAGGAGAGTTTGCCTTTGTCTTGAGCGTATGACGTTACTGTCATCGTTAACATTAGAAATAGAATGAATTTATTATTCATGGTTGTGGTTTTATTCAATGATTATTTCTGTTTCTTCTGAACCGTCTAGGTTCATTATAAAAAGTCTTGACTTTACTTCAATATCAAAGTCGTTTAATTGGTTTAAATCTACTCGTGTCCATATGATTTTATCAACATTTGAATGGTAGGTTGGGTCAAGATAAAGTCGAGTACGACACGATGCCTTAATTAAAACCTTTTCACCAGTTAAGTAGTTGGACTTATATATACCCTTTTCATAGGACCAAATAAATTCAGTGGCATTGAGCCAAGTTGAACCGCCACTAAAATTGTTTTGATAAGAATCGAAATAAACAATAGTGTCATTTGTAATATCAGACACTTTTGGACCATCACCGCCCATTCCGCAAGCCAAGCCATCTTGCCTCCAAGAACAATTACTACCAAGTCCTGTATTTTGCAAAGTGTCGAATGGAATAGCATCAGGTGTATACAGAATCGTTTTTTGAAGATTGTCAACAAACGGACCACGGTGTGCAGAAAACATGGAACAATCAGAACGCCAAATTGGATAGAAATCATTCCCTGTGTTGGTCAACTGAGTTATATCAGTTCCATCCGACTTTATTTTCCAAACACTATTTCCTGTTAGATTCATCAATATCCAATCGTTGCTGCCCCAATCTGGAGCAAAAATTTGGTTGCCTGTATGCAGCAAGGTCTTGGTATGAGTAGTCAAGTCGTAGCGATAGAGTTTTGTCAATCCATTACCATACTTGCGATGTGTAAAGATTATTTCGGTTGCATCGTTAGGATTGAAACATGGATAGAGATAAAAGGCAGAATCAACTATGTAATTCCACCCTTGAAAAGGTGTAATTCCCAATTCTTGGCAATCTGAAACGACTGGTGTTATCACCTCAATACTATCCTCTTTGCAGCAACTTGCGAGAAGGCAAAGCAGTATAATTGTAGAACGTTTTTTCATAGATACGAAAAATAAAACTGAGTGGCGGGGCGCAGCTCCGCCACTCAGTTGGTTTTACTCGATGATAATTCTTCTTGTAATTTCTATGTTGTCCTTTCTGAACTTGCAAATATAGACACCACTTCCATACTTATTAGTATCAACAACCAAAGGAGACGATGAGAAACTCCACGTGATATTGTCCACCAATTGACCAAGTGAATTGTAGATTGTCAATTCAGCATTTTTCCAGACATTCGTTCCAGTATATGCAAACTGAATTTGTTCGTTAGCTGGATTTGGAAATGCCACCAAATCTGTTTCTACTTCTGTTTCAGTTATTGCAATGGGGGTGCTATCATAAAGATGCAAGGAATATGGTGTTTGTAATTCGGAAGGATGAGCCGGAATCCACACATCTACATTCTGACCACCTGATGTAGTGAGGATGTGCCAACAATACGTGGTCACAACCACTGATGCAACGTTAGCAGTAGTTGTAATTTGATAATTGCCATAAGTGGCACCAGTGACGGGGTTGGCTGCGGATACGCCAATTACATCGCTGTATCTGCTCCAAGCAGCAAGCACAGATGTGGTAGGTGGTAAGACATTCAAATATGTATGTATCACTTGAACTCTATCTGCGACATACCAACCAGCGGCTACACCATTAATATTTTGGTTGAGTATTATATTCAGTCCCGCAAAAGTAGATTGACTGGATGAAGCTGGCGCAGCGCTATGAAATACTCTGTATTGACCACTAATCTTTGCTAAACTTTCGCTAGCATCTAAAAGGCCATAGCCATTTTTCTCGTCATACCCAGCTGGATAAGTATTCCCATTGAATGTTCCTTCAATGTCATTCGCATACATCTGAACAACATACTCAACATCCTCAGGCGATAGATTGTTAGCGGCTCCAACGGCCGTGTTGTGCTTGCTCAACATCAATCCAACAACTCCTGATACATGAGGGGCAGCCGAGGAGGTACCGTTGAAACAATTGTAGAGGGCGTCATCGTTTGTACAGTTGCTACCTGAGCCATCTATGTCGTTGTCATCTAGTGGGTAAACTGTTGTTCTAACTATGTCGGTTGAACCTGGGGCTATCAAATCCACACCGCCACCGAACGAAGAAGCCCACCATGAATCTCCATTGTCCGTTGTTTTATACGTGCCGTCATTGCCGCTTGCACCCACACTTATTACATATTCATCGTTATAGGAAGCAGGGAAATTGGTTCCGTCATTACCATCATTACCACGAGATGCAACAACCACACATTTATTTCTATACGCAGTTTTGAGTGCCGCCAGCATTTCTGCATCATTGGTGTTGCCTCCCCAACTGTGGTTCTGAACGTGCAAGCCATAGCCGAAATCACCATTGCTCACAGCACCTTCAACTATAGCATCTGCGGCATCTTCAAGACCAGAAAATCCGTTATTACCAAATATGCCCATAGAGAATAGTTGAACACCTGTAGAACCAGTTCCATTAACATCTCCACCTGCAATACCCGCTATTCCCAAATTATTATTTCGCAAAGCTCCAATAACACCAGCGCAAGCTGTACCATGACTTGAATTTGGAGCTGTAACATTGCTTATGGCTTGATTACCTGCCCAATCCCAACCGCCAACAATTTTTGAACCTGTGAATGTGCCATCACCAAAGTCTTCGTGCGCCCAATAGATTACATCGTCATAAATGCCAACCTTTATGTAGTTCTTTCCTGTTTCAATATCCCATGCCGCATCAGCATTGATGTGTGCATTTGGAAATTGTGTGGACGGTATAAGACTTTCTTGTTGCCCTATCAAATCATCATTAGGAATATCATCAAGATGAAATATGCTATTGAACGAAACATATTCAACAATCGGAAATAAAGCGCTAATTGTATTGAAAGCATTAACATCATTCAAGGTGGCTGGCAATGTCACAACAATTGAAGACCAATGTTTATCAACTCCTACCGTGTTGCCTAATCTGTCTATTGAAACATTATCGGCAGTAGTCATGCGCTTATATACTTTGATGGCCTTCTGATATTTCAAGTCAACGCCTAGTGCGGCATTTAGAGAATTGAGAGCAGTTTGGTTTATGAAATCGCCAAGGTCGCCAAAGATTTTTCCTTTATCGTCCACCGTTGTCAAATTCATAACATCAGGCGCAAAATGAACAATCAATTCTCCTTTGAATCTTATTGGCTCTCCATCAGCATTGTTAAGAACAGTTTGTGTTCGTTCCCATTTTTCAAAGCGGCTATCTAAATATCTTTTTCCTTCGGTAAGGTCGGCCTGTCCACTCATATAGATGAAATTGTCTCCGCCAACTTCCATATGTCTGCCACTGTCATCACCACCGTTTCCTCCATCAATGGTTTTCATCCATTGCCGCTGTCCACTTTGATTGTAAACAGCAATAAGTGCGTCCTGACCCAAGTCAGTATCAATATCTCCAACAAGATAAATGAATCCTTCATTGTAGGTAATTTTCCATGCAAGTGAATTCCCGTTGTATGCACTAGAAATTGTCTGTTGCCATTGAAGAACACCACTGTTATTATACTTCAACAAAAACGCTTCTTTGTGGTTGTTTGCAGTGGTAAAATAACCAGCCACATAAATATTTCCTGAATCATCAAGCACAACGGATTGGCCCAAGTCATTGTGGCCATATCCGTCTTTAGTTACTGACCAAACAATATTGAGTTCTTCATCCATTTTCATCAACTTTATGTCCTCGCCATTTCCACTTGTGCCAATTCTCCCAACAACATAAATGTTGTCAGACGCATCCTTTTTCACGTCCAATGGTTGGTCGAAATAAGTGGTAACACTCCCAGAGCGTTTAACTCCAAGTTGAGTCCCTGTGGCTGAATACCAAACAGAACAGAAGTCACCATCAGTCCATGAGTTGCCACTGCCTCCTGTCACAATACAATCTCCATCTGAATTGACTACAATTTTTGCAGCTAATTCATAGCTGTTGGCATAATCGTAAAATTGAGACCACAGTAATGTGCCAGAGTTGTTTAATGCAAGGGTGCAATAGTCCGCAAGCGTTGTAGCGCCTTGTCTAACCCCTGTAACAAAAACGTTGCCTTGGTCATCCAATGCAATGTCAGACGGAATATCCAATCCACCTGCAGGGTCAGCATAGATATAACTCCAAACCAAAGCTCCAGTGCCGATGTCATACTTTAGAACGACATAATCAAAGTCATTGTTGGTGACATTGAAAGTTGCGCCACAGACGAAAACGTGGTTTGCATTGGTGGCGATGGCTGTGCCATAATCATCACCATTTGTTGCACCGTTCCAATCGGATTGCCAAGCAACACTTCCGTCCGCATTGTACCGAATAGTTGAGATGTTTGTGCCTTGTCCGCTGGCTACCTTGTTGCCTGTGGTACAAAGTTGATGTTGTGAGTCAAGACTTGTTGAACTCCAATCGTATTGGCCAACTGAACCAGTGATTGAAGTCCATTTTGTATTAACCATTGTGTGTTGCGCACACAGACCTGTGTGAAGAAATAATTGCAGCGCAATTATTGAAAAGTAAAGTAACTTTTTCATGTTGAAATTTATTAGATGTTTTTTTGAATTTGTCATTTATTATGTCACAAATTTATTGCTCGTGACGGGCAAGTTTTTCAATTTTTCTAATCGGGTTCTCGTGCGCAATGCGCCCCGTACTGCTTTGTGTAATATGTGCCTTCGCTTCCGCATTCCGTTATTTGGTTTAAGGAGTACCGTTGGCGTAACGGTATCGTATAACATTAAATTACACGCAACCTGTACAACCAACAAGCATCCTAGGTTACGGTATTTTTATCAATCCCATCATTGCGTTCATTCTTAAAAAGAGATTTAAGGTGAAAGAATTTACTTGTCAATACGCCTTTTGACGTATTTTTCAATTTTCATTTTGTACTAAGAAACAATATCAAATGATAACCATCAAACAATGGCGTGCGCTCAATCCAATAAGTTCAACAGTTCTTCAGACCTTGTTACTGCTTGATGATTTGTACCGAATCCAACCAGCTTCCTCCACTTACCCAATGGGCTTGATAGAGTCCTGGCGAAAATGAAGACATGTCAATTTGCAATTGAAATTGGCTTCCAAAATTGTTGACGGGCTGGCGTTGCACTTCACGCCCCATCGCATCGATGA
>JACCED010936701.1_pt1 | contig 26235 bp, 31 predicted proteins | sample 7455021 | NCBI WGS metagenome assembly JACCED01 (sample SAMN15323456, study PRJNA562643) | freshwater metagenome | isolation source: river surface water | place: USA:Blue River Watershed | collected 2017-08-19 | reverse complement strand
GGCAGCACCGATCACGCCACCCTTGAGCAGCGAGGGCAGCTTGCCCTTGGCCACGGCCAGGAAGGCGCCGATGACCACGCAGGCGATGAGCACATACATCATCTCGGTGGTGATGGCACGCAGCATCGAATAGAAGGGTGTGAAATACCAGACCGGGGCAATGTGCGGCGGGGTCTTGAGCGGGTCGGCCGGGATGAAGTTGTTGTATTCCAGGAAGTAGCCGCCGAATTCGGGGGCAAAGAACACGATGGCCGAAAACGCCAGCAGGAAGAGGCTCACGGCGAAGATGTCGTGGACCGTGTAGTACGGATGGAAGGGAATGCCATCGAGTGGCTTGCCATTGGCGTCCTTGGGGGCGTTGGGACCCTTGATTTCGACGCCATCGGGGTTGTTGGAGCCCACATCGTGCAGCGCCAGCAGGTGGGCCACCACCAGACCCAGCAGCACCAGAGGCACTGCAATCACGTGGAAGCTGAAGAAGCGGTGGAGGGTGGCGTCACCGACCACGTAATCACCACGGATCAGCAGGGCCAGATCGGGGCCGATCACCGGGATGGCGGAGAACAGGTTGACGATCACCTGGGCGCCCCAGTAGGACATCTGGCCCCAGGGCAGCAGGTAGCCCATGAAGGCCTCGGCCATCAGCACCAGGAAAATGGCGCAGCCGAAGATCCAGACCAGTTCGCGCGGCTTGCGGTAGCTGCCGTACATCAGGCCACGGAACATGTGCAGGTAAACCACCACAAAGAAGGCGGAGGCGCCGGTGGAGTGCATGTATCGGATCAGCCAGCCCCAGGGCACGTCACGCATGATGTACTCGACCGAGGCGAACGCCAGGTTGGCGTCCGGCTTGTAGTGCATGACCAGGAAAATGCCGGTCACGATCTGGATCACCAGCACCAGCAGGGACAGCGAGCCGAAGATGTACCACATGTTGAAGTTCTTCGGCGCGTAGTACTCGGCCATGTGGACACGGTAGGCATCGAAGGCGGTCGGGAACCGGTTCTCGAACCAGTTGCGGACCTTGGCACCGGCAGGCGCGTTCGGGGAAATTTCCTTGAATTCAGCCATGTTGCTCTCCGTCAGGCCTTCTTGTCTTCACCCACCAGGATCTTGGTGTCGGACAGGTACATGTGGGGTGGCACTTCGAGGTTGTCGGGGGCCGGCTTGTTCTTGAAGACGCGGCCGGCGATGTCGAAAGTCGAACCGTGGCAAGGGCACAGGAAGCCGCCGTTCCAGTCATCGGGCAGCGAAGGCTGGGCTCCGGTCTGGAACTTGTCGGAGGGCGAGCAGCCCAGGTGCGAGCAGATGCCCACGGCCACGAGGATCTCGGGCTTGATCGAGCGGTGCTGGTTCTTGGCGTATTCCGGGGTGGGATAGGCCTGGCGGTCGGAATTGGGGTCGGCCACCTGGGGGTCGGTCTTCTTGAGCGAGTCCAGTTGTTCCGGCGTGCGCTTCATGATCCAGACCGGCTTGCCGCGCCATTCCACGGTCACTTTTTCGCCGGGCTTGAGGCTGGAGATGTCCACCTCGACGGCGGCACCAGCGGCCTTGGCCTTCTCGGAGGGCTGGAAGGTGCTGACAAACGGGGTGGCCACCGCCACGGCACCGACGGCTCCAGCAGCGCCGGTGGCAACAAGCCAGGTGCGCTTGCTGCTGTCGACTGGGGTATCACTCATGGAATTCCTCTGCGAGTCTGTATCAGGGTCAACCCGGGATTGTAGCGGAGTCAAACAGACAGACGGCTTACATGGGCCATTAGCCCACTGGCCTGGCGGGGCCTGCGGGCTTGCCCCGTCAGCCCGGCCCCGCCGCCAGCTGGCGGGCCATGCGCAGGGCCTGCACCAGGCTGCTGGCGTCCGCCCGGCCCTGGCCAGCCAGGTCGAAGGCGGTGCCGTGGTCCGGGCTGGTGCGGATCAGGGGCAGGCCCAGCGTGACATTGACGCCCTGCTCCACACCCAGGTACTTGACCGGGATCAGGCCCTGGTCATGGTACATGGCCACCACCACATCAAATTCCCCCGGATGGCCTGGGGCATGGCGGGCACGCATGAACACAGTGTCCGGCGCGAAAGGCCCCTGCACCTGCAACCCTTGCTCCCTGGCCTGGGCGATCACCGGCTGCAGCACCTCGATTTCCTCGCGGCCAAACAGTCCCCCCTCCCCTGCATGCGGGTTGACGCCCGCCACCGCAATGCGGGGCGCACGGCCGAGCAGGCGTTGCAGCGACGAGTGGGTGATCTGTAGGGTCTGCATCAGCTGCATCGGGGTGATGGCGGCAAGCGCCTCGCGCAGCGAGACATGGATGCTCACCAGCACCGTGCGCAGCTCCTCGTTGGCCAGCATCATGCGCACCGGCATCTGCGCCAGCGGCACACCGGCCTGGCGTGCGCTTTCGGCCTGCAGCAGTTCGGTGTGACCGGGGTACTGGTTCCAGGGTTCGCCGGCAGCATGCAGGGCCTCCTTGTGCAGCGGCGCCGTCACGATGGCCGCCACCTCGCCCCGCAAGGCGGCGCGGGTGGCCCAGAGCACGCATTCACCGGCCAGGCGTCCGGCGCGGGCATCCACCCTGCCCCAGGGCAATTGAGGCGCCGGCGCCACCACCTGCAGCACCGGCAGGCAGCCGGCAGGGGCGGTCAGGGCGTCGGCAGGACGCTCGATCGGCAGCACCGCCAGCGGCAGACCTTCTCCCAGCAGGCCCAGAGCCCGCCGCATGAGGCCGGCATCACCGGCCACAAAGCAGCCCTGCGTGAGCTGGGGCTGCTGCAGCCAGGCGCGCGCTATGGTCTCGGGCCCGATGCCGCAGGGGTCGCCGGGCGTGATCGCGATGGGGCGTGGGATACCGTCGCTCATGCGGGGTTGTCGATCTCGATGAATTCGTGCTGCAGTCCCAGCTGCGCGGCCACATGGGCGGCCACGGCCGGGGCGCCGTAACGCTCGGTGGCATGGTGACCGCAGGCCAGGAAGGCCACGCCGGTCTCACGCGCCAGATGCACCTGTGGCTCTGAAATCTCACCGGTGATGAAGGCATCGGCCCCGGCAGCGATGGCCGACTCGAAATAGCCCTGGGCGCCGCCAGTGCACCAGGCCAGCCGCCGGATCGGCCGCGTACCGCCCACGCAGGTGACGGCGCGCCCGAGCACCTGCTGCGCATGCGTGGCCAGCGCCGGCGCATCGCGCCAGTCGGCCGCGCCGGCAAAGCCCAGGTCCTGCTCGCCGAAACGGGCATCCCACTGCACGCCCAGCACACGGCCCAGCTGGGCGTTGTTGCCCAGTTCGGGATGGGCATCGAGCGGCAGGTGGTAGGCCAGCAGGTGCAGGTCGTGGCCAAGCAGCAGGCGCAGGCGCTCGCGCAGCCAGCCCGTGACGCGGCCATCCTGGCCGCGCCAGAACAGGCCATGGTGGACCAACAGGGCGTCGGCGCCGGCCGCGATGGCCGCCTCGATGAAGGCGCGGCTGGCGGTCACGCCCGAGACGAGCTTGCGGATCGGGCGCGTGCCCTCGACCTGCAGGCCGTTGGGCCCGTAGTCCTTGAAGCGCTCGGGTTGCAGCAGGCTGTCACAGGCCTGCAACAGGGTTCGGTGGTCGGTCATCGGCTCGCTCATGGTTGAAAAGGCATTTTGTCTCAAGCGCGCCCCAGTTCGCCGACAATGCCCCCATGCGACGTTACTGGCTATTCTTTTCACAAACAGTCACCGTGCTGCTGGCGCTCTGGTTCATCGTGGCCACGTTGCAGCCGCAATGGCTGCGCGGTGCCGGCGCAGGCGGGGGCATGACCCTGATGCAGGCAGCCGGTGGCGATGGCGGGCATCGGCCGGCGGGCAGCCTCAGCGCCGCTGCACAAAAAGCTTCGCCGGCGGTGGTCAGCATCAACACCAGCCAGAACCGCGGCAAGCGCCCGAGCGCGCGGGACCCCTGGTTCCGCTTTTTCTATGGTGACCAGGAAGAAGACGCTCCGGCCGGCCTGGGCAGTGGGGTGATCGTCAGTCCGCAGGGCCACATCCTGACCAACAACCACGTCATCGAGGATGCCGACGACATCGAAGTGGTGCTGGCCGATGGCCGCCGCGCGGCGGCCACGGTGATCGGCACCGACCCGGACACCGACCTGGCCCTGCTCAAGATCGGCCTGGACCGACTGCCGGCCATCGTGCTGGGGCAGTCCGAGCAGCTGCAGGTGGGCGATGTGGTGCTGGCCATCGGCAACCCTTTTGGCGTCGGCCAGACCGTCACCTCGGGCATCGTCAGCGCACTGGGCCGCAGCCAGCTGGGCATCAACACCTTCGAGAACTTCATCCAGACCGATGCCGCCATCAACCCCGGCAATTCGGGCGGTGCGCTGGTCGACGTCAACGGCCATCTGATGGGCATCAACACGGCCATCTATTCGCGCTCGGGCGGGAACATGGGCATCGGCTTCGCGATCCCGGTTTCGACCGCCCAGCAGGTCATGCGCGAACTCATCAGCACGGGCCGCGTGACCCGCGGCTGGATCGGTGTGGAACCGCAGGACATCAGCCCCGAACTGGCCACCAGCTTCAATCTGCCGACCGCCAAGGGGCAGACGCTGCAGGGGGTGGTCATCACCGGCGTGCTGCAGAACGGACCGGCCGCAAAGGCGGGCATCCGGCCTGGCGACGTGATCACCGGGGTCGAGCAGCAACAGGTTGGCAACGTGGCCGAACTGCTGCGCCATGTGGCCGCATTGCCGCCGGGCAAGCCGGCCCGGCTGCAGGTCTGGCGGGCTCAAGGCCAGACCGAGCTGACCGTCACGCCGGGGCAGCGGCCAGCGCCCCCCGCACAGCGGCGCTGATGCCGGCAGGCGCGGGCCCTTTTCAGGGCGCGGCCGGCTCCTCGGGAGCCTGGGTGTGCCGGATGAAGATCTGCGCGGCCCAGATGCCCAGTTCGTACAGCAGACACATCGGAATCGCCAGCGCCAGCTGGGACACGACATCCGGGGGCGTGACGATGGCGGCAATGACAAAGGCCAGCACAATGAAGTAGCCGCGGAAGGCCTTGAGTTTCTCCACCGTGACCACGCCCATGCGGGCCAGCACCACCACCGCCACCGGGACCTCGAAGGCCAGACCAAAGGCCAGGAACATGCTCAGCACGAAGCTGAGGTAGGCCTCGATGTCAGGGGCCGCCGTGATGCTCTTGGGTGCAAAGCTCTGGATGAAGGCAAACACCTGGCCAAACACGAAGAAGTAGCAGAAAGCCACGCCAATGAAGAACAGGATGGTGCTGGAGACGACCAGCGGCATGACCAGTTTTTTCTCGTGCGAATACAGCCCCGGCGCGACAAAGGCCCAGAGCTGGTAGAGCACCACCGGCAAGGCGATCAGGAAGGCCGCCATCAGCAGGATCTTGAGCGGCACCATGAAGGGCGAGATGACCGAGGTGGCGATCAGCGTCGCCCCCTTGGGCAGGTGTGCCACCAGCGGCGCCGCCAGAATGTCGTAGAGCGGTCCGGGGCCCGGGTAGAGCGCCAGCAGCACCGCCGCCACCGCCACCGCAGCGACAGCGCGCAGCAGGCGGTCACGCAACTCGATGAGGTGCGTGACAAAGGGCTGCTCGGTGCCGGCGAGTTCGTCTTCGGGCGGGGTCTTGGGGTCGGACATGGGGGCCAGTGCAAAAGCCATCGCCTGCGCGATGGCCGGGGGTTCAGTTCAGGCTCTTGGGGCGGTAACGGGCCACACGCGCGGCCCCGGACAACGCCCGGCTGCGCACGCCGCTGCGCGCCTTGTACCACTGGGGCACGGCGCCGCGCTTGAGGCGCCAGTTCTTGCCCGGGTGCCGGTATTCGGGCGGAGGCGGCTCCAGGGTGGAGACGGTGGTGCTCGTGCCCTCATCCAGTGCCGCCGTGGTCTCGGACCAGTCTTTTTCGAAATCGGAAGCGGTGCTCTGCACCGACTGCTCGACATCGCGGGCGGCCGTCTCCACCGAGTCCTTCATCTTCTTGAGCTCTTCGAGGTCCATCGAGCGGTTGACCTCGGCCTTGACGTCGGCCACATAGCGCTGGGCCTTGCCCAGCATCGTCCCCACCATGCGGGCCACGCGCGGCAGTTTTTCGGGGCCGATGACGATCAGCGCGACCGCACCGATCAACGCCATCTTGGACAGGCCAAGGTCAAGCACGCAACAACCTCAGCCGCTCAGGACTTGGTCTTGGCTTCGACGTCGATGGTGGTCTTCTCGGCCGGGGCCGGCTGTGCAGTGGTGACCTGTGCCGCAGCCGATTTGTCCTCGGGCGTGCCGGCGTCTTTCACGCCATCCTTGAAGCCCTTGACCGCACCGCCCAGGTCGGAGCCGATGTTCTTGAGCTTCTTGGTGCCAAACACCATGACCACGATCAGCAGCACGATCAGCCAGTGCCAGATGGAAAAGGAACCCATGAAATTCTCCTGATGATTGGGGTGGATTCTAAAGCGATACACCCTGCCAGCCTGTGACAGGCTATCCCCCCGGTGCAGATGGGGGCATTGTGCGGCCGCTCAACCCCTGAGCCAGGGGCGCGGACCGCCCATCACATGCATGTGCAGGTGGTGGACTTCCTGCCCGCCTTCGGCGCCGGTGTTGAGCACGATGCGGTAACCGCCCTCGGGGTAGGGCCGGCAGCCTTCCTGCAGCGCCAGCCGGGGCGCCAGGGCCATCATGTGGCCCAGCAGTCCGGTGTGCTCGGGACCCACATGCGCCATCGACGGGATGTGCAGCCTGGGAATGATCAGGAAATGCACCGGCGCCCAGGGCGCGATGTCGTGGAAGGCATAGACGTGTTCGTCCTCGTGGACCTTGCGCGACGGGATCTGGCCCGCCACGATCTTGCAGAAAATGCAGTTGTCGCTCATGGTTGAAACAGCAGGTTGTGGGTGGCGTGGCGGGGCTCACTCGCCCAGGCGTTCGCGCTCGGCAGCCTTGCGCAAGGCCTTTTCTTCCAGTCCGCTGAGCCCCTCGCGGCGGGCCAGCTCCTGCACCACGTCGGCCGGGCTCAGGCCGTAATGGGCCAGCGCAATCATGCTGTGGAACCATAGGTCGGCGACTTCGCCGACCAGTTTGGCCGGGTCGCCGCCATGGTCCACGTCCTTGGCCGCCATCACGGTTTCGGTGGCTTCCTCGCCGATCTTCTTGAGGAAGGCGTCGGGGCCCTTGTGCAGCAGGCGGGCCACATAGCTCTTTTCGGGATCACCGCCCTGGGACGGTTTGCGGCTTTCGACCACAGCGGCCAGCCGATCGAGGATGTCCTGGTTGCTCATCGCGTTCACTTGTATATCGTTTCAGGGTCTTTGAGGACCGGGTCCACGGCCTGCCATTGTTCATCCTGCAGGCTCTGGAAAAAGCAGCTGTGGCGCCCGGTATGGCAGGCAATGCCGGGCTCGTGCCCGAGCTGCGTCACCTTGAGCAGCACCACATCGTGGTCGCAATCGAGCCGGATGTCGTGCACCTGCTGCACATGGCCCGATTCCTCGCCCTTGAACCACAAGCGGTTGCGCGAGCGGCTGAAGTACACCGCCCGCCCCAGTTCCGCAGTCTTTTGCAGGGCCTCACGGTTCATCCACGCGAACATCAGGACATCGCCGGTGGCGTTTTCCTGTGCAATCACGGGCACCAGGCCCTGCGCATCCCATTTGATCTGATCGAGCCATGACATGCGCCCGATCTTAAACCCTGGGCATGGCCGTGGTCCGCCGCCCCGCTGGCGGCAGCCAGCAGCAGGATCAGGCGGCCTTGACCGCCCCCACCTTGGCACGGTCGCGGGCCAGGGCCTCGCGGTCGGAGATGCGGCGGAACCAGAGGGTGGCCAGGGTCGAGGTGACCATGATGAAGAGCGAGTACAGCACCGGGATCAGCAGCACCTGCTGCTGCTGCACGCCGGTGAAGGTCAGGGTGACGATCAGCACGCCCAGCGGACCATTCTGGATGCCGGTCTCCAGGGCAATCGTGCGGGCCCGCCGCTTGTCCTGCCGCACCAGCCGGGCAAAGGCATAACCCACGGCAAAGCCGAACACCCCCAGACCGATGGCCCCGAAGTACACCTGCCAGGGCGTGGTCAGCAGCAGCTGCCAGTTGCGCGGCACCCAGGACACCATCAGGAACAGGATCACCAGCACCCCGAGCACGCCACCCATCAGCTCCAGCGTGGCGCCAATGTTGGGGTTGAGCTTGCGCAGGGCCATGCCGATCGCAGTCGGCACCAGCAGCACGAACAGCACCTGCGCCACGTTCTCGGGCGGGATCTTCCAGTTGCCGTCGATGCCCATGCTGAAAAAGCCGAGCGTCAGCGGCACCATCACCACCGCCAGCAGGGTCGAGACGATGGTCATCAGCAGCGACAGCGACAGCACGCCCTTGCTGAAGTAGTTGAAGATGTTGCTGGTGGTGCCGCCAGGCAGGCAGGCCATGAGGATCAGGCCGACGCCATAGGCATACCAGTGCGACGCCTCCTGCGAGGCATTGGGCAGCAGCACCAGGTGGGCCAGCGTGAAGCCCACGATCGGGGTCAGCAGGTAGGTGGTGACCACCCCGATGCCGATGCCGGCGGGCCGCTTGAGCGCGATCAGGAAGTCCTTGAGGGTCAGGGAGGCGCCCATGCCCAGCATGATGATCATCATCATGACGCCGAGCAGCTTGGTTTCAAAATCACTGACCATGGGGGTGTTCTCCGGAAATCATTGACGGGGGGCGCCGAGTTCGGCGAGGGCCTCGGCGCGCAGCTCCTTGCGCAGCACCTTGCCGATGGGGGACTTGGGCAGTTCGTCGCGGATGAGCACCTGCCTGGGGACCTTGTAGGCCGTCATCTGCTGCCTGCAGTGGGCGATCACCTCGTCGGCGCTCAGCGGCGTGGCATGGTCGGGGTTGGGCACCACATAGGCGCGCACCGCCTCGCCGGTGGCCGCGTCGGGAATGCCGATCACCGCCACCTCCAGCACCGCCGGCATCTGCGCGATGGCATCTTCCACCTCGTTGGGGTAGACGTTGAAGCCGGAGACCAGCACCATGTCCTTCTTGCGGTCAACGATGCGCAAAAAACCCTCGCGGTCCATCACCGCAACGTCGCCGGTGGACAGCCAGCCCTGGCGCAGCACCTGCGCGGTCTGCTCGGGCTGGTTCCAGTAGCCCTGCATCACCTGCGGGCCCTTGACCTGGATTTCGCCGGGTTCACCGGGGGCGACCACCTCGCCCGCATCGTTGACCAGCCGCAGCTGCGTGCCCGGGGTCGGGATGCCGATGCTGCCCTGGCGCGGTGTGCCCGTGAGCGGGTTGAAGCTCACCACCGGCGAGGTTTCGGTCAGGCCATAGCCTTCGGCAATCGGGGTGCGGGTGACCTGGCGCCAGCGCTCGGCCACCGCATGGTGCAGCGCGGTGCCACCGGCGATTGAGGCCTTGAGGTGCTTGGGCGGGTAGGCCAGGAACCACTCCTCGTTGAGCAGGCCGTTGTAGAGCGTGTTGACCCCGGTCATCCAGGTGATGGGGTAGTTTTCGACCGCCCGCTGCAGGTTCTGCACCGGGCGCGGGCTGGGCACCAGCACATTGCGCGCACCGATGACGAGGAAGCCCAGCAGGTTGGCCGTGAAGGCGAAGATGTGGTAGAGCGGCAGGGCCGTGAGCACGCACTCCTGCCCCTCGCGCATGTGGCTCGCGCCCATGGCCAGCATCTGCTTGATGTTGTGCAGCAGGTTGCTGTGGGTGAGCATGGCCCCCTTGCTCACCCCTGTGGTGCCACCGGTGTACTGCAGCGCCGCCAGGTCGTTCGGGCCCACCCCTTCCCAGTAGCGGCGTGCCGGGGTTTGCGCCAGGGTGGCCGCGCCGCGCTGCAGGGCGCTGGCCAGCCGCTCATGGGGCACAGTGACCGGCGGCAGCACGCGGCTCCAGACCCTCTGCACCGCCCGCACCACCGCGCGCGGCACCGCCGGAAAAAACGCGGTCACATCGGCCAGCACCACATGCTTGAGGCCGGTCTGCGCCAGCACGGCGGGCAGCTTGTCGGCAAACATGTCGATGATCACCAGCGCCTGCGCGCCCGAGTCCTTGAGCTGGTGGACCATCTCCTTTTCGGTGTAGAGCGGGTTGGTGTTGACCAGCACGCAGCCGGCCTTGAACACCCCGAAGGCCACCACCGGGTAGGCCAGGCAGTTGGGCAGCTGCACCGCCACCCGGTCGCCCGGTTTCAGGCCCAGCACACCGCGCAGGTAGCCGGCAAAGGCATCGGACAAGGCATCGACCTGGGCAAAGCGCAGGCTGCCGTTCATGCCGTTGGGCACCACGCAGGTGAAAGCCGCCTGCTTGGGCGCAGCGGCGGCAAAACGGGCACAGGCCGCATGGACCAGGGCCGCCAGGTTCTGGTGGGCCGGGGGCTCCAGCGTGGCGGGGATGCCCGCAGGGCCGTAGACATGGACCCAGGGTGCTTCGGATGGCAGATCGGTGGCGTGTGGATTCATGGCCGCGATTGTTGCGGTAAACACGCGGGTCCCCAAACCCGACAGGAAAATCCAGCCTGCAGCAAGGTCTTGTGCGCGGCGCGCTGCGGCCATGCCCGTGGCATGGCAGTCCTCTGTCGGTGCTCAGCGTATGCTCAGAGGCGCACTGGAATCCCGCGCGCTTTCATCCGCGCCTTGGCCTGCTGCACCGTGTACTCACCGTAGTGGAAGATGCTGGCGGCCAGCACGGCATCCGCGCCGCCAATGCTCACGCCGTCGGCCAGATGGTCGAGGTTGCCCACGCCGCCGGAGGCGATGACAGGCACGCTGACGGCATCGCTGACCGCGCGGGTGAGCTGCAGGTCAAAGCCGCTCTTGGTGCCGTCGCGGTCCATGCTGGTCAGCAGGATTTCGCCGGCGCCGTACTCGGCCATCTGCATCGCCCAGGCCACGGCGTCGAGCCCCACGTTCTTGCGGCCGCCGTGGCTGTAGACGTCCCAGCCGGGCCCCATCGGCCGGCCCTGCGCGTCCAGGCGCTGTTCGTCTTCGGGCGAGCGGCGCTTGGCGTCAATCGCCACCACGATGCACTGCGCGCCGTATTTGGCAGACGCTTCGCGGATCACTTCGGGGTTGGCAATGGCCGCCGAGTTGAAGCTGGTCTTGTCGGCACCGGCATTGAGCAGGCGGCGCACATCGGCCACGGTGCGCACACCGCCGCCCACGGTCAGCGGGATGAACACCTGCGAAGCCACCGCCTCGATGATGTGCAGGATCAGGTCGCGCCCGTCGCTGGTGGCGGTGATGTCCAGAAAGGTCAGTTCGTCGGCGCCCTGCTCGTTGTAGCGGGCGGCAATCTCGACCGGGTCTCCGGCATCGCGCAGTTCGACAAAGTTGACGCCCTTGACCACGCGACCACCGGTCACGTCCAGGCAAGGGATGATGCGTTTGGCAAGCATGGGGGCCTTTTCAGAATTCAGAGCACGCGCAGGCGCTGGGCACCCTGCCAGAAGTCGCCGGGGGCGATGGTGACTGGCGCATAGACCTGCGCCGCCTCAACGCAGAGCATGTGTTGCCAGCCCTCTTCCGGCATGTCCTGGAGCCGGGCGCATTTCTCGGCGCCCGGGTTCCAGACCACGGTGTGCGCCCAGTCCATGTCCTGCTCGATGTACAGGGTGTGCGCGCCATCGTGCAAGGCACAGCCCTGTGCCGCAGCCGAGTACACCCGGTCAAACTCACCTGCAAAGCGCAGTTCGGCAGCCGCCGTGCCATGGCGGTCGTGCACCGCGTCCCATTCGGCACGGCCGCCCAGGCCCAGCAGGCGCGCCTGCGCCACATCGCTGACCGCGAAATAAGTGTGCAACGCGCCGGTGAAGGTCAGGGGTTTGGCATCGGTGTTGCGGACCGCCAGTTCAACCTGCAAGGCCCCCGGCCTCAGTTCGACCAGCAGCCTGGCCTCGAAGGCCTGGTCCCACCACTGCCGGGTCATGGCGCTGTCGTCCAGGCCCAGGACCAGGTGGGCCTGGTCCTCGCCAAGGTGGGCGGGGCGCAGGGTCCAGGCCAGGTGGCGGGCAAAGCCGTGCTTGGGCAAGGTGCCACGCAGGTTGAACTGCGGAAAGCAGACCGGGATGCCGCCGCGGATGGCCGCCTGGCCGTCCATCACGCTGCGGGGGCTGAGGTACAGGCGCTCACGCCCGCCAGCCACCCACGACAAGACCTGGGCACCGTGCCGGGCAATGACCACCCGGTCCCCGCCCGCCAGCTGCAGCTCGGTGGCGGGCAGGCCCGCAAACACCAGATCGCGGCAGGTGGCGGTGCCGGACATGGTCAGCCGTTCAGCGCGTCGGCGCGCGCCTGCGCGGCGGCAAAGTCGAGGTCGCCCGAGTAGATGGCGCGGCCGCAGATGACGCCTTCGACGCCCTCCTCCTCGACCGCGCACAGCTGCTCGATGTCGGCCATGTTCGACAGTCCGCCAGAGGCGATGACGGGAATGGTGAGCGCCTGCGCCAGCTTGACGGTGGCGTCGATGTTGATGCCGCTGAGCATGCCGTCGCGGCCGATGTCGGTGTAGATGATGGACTCGACGCCCCAGTCCTCGAACTTTTTGGCCAGGTCCACCACTTCGTGGCCGGTGAGCTTGCTCCAGCCGTCGGTGGCCACCTTGCCGTCCTTGGCGTCCAGGCCGACGATGATGTGGCCGCCAAAGGCGGTGCAGGCGTCCTTGAGGAAGCCGGGGTTCTTGACCGCCGCCGTGCCGATGATCACGTACTGCAGGCCGCTGTCGATGTATTTCTCGATGGTGTCGAGGTCGCGGATGCCACCGCCCAGCTGCACCGGAATCTCGTCGCCGACTTCCTTGAGGATGGCCTTGATGGCCGAAAAATTCTGTGGCTTGCCGGCAAAAGCGCCGTTGAGGTCCACCAGATGCAGTCGGCGGGCGCCCTTGTCGAACCAGTTGCGGGCCATGGCCGCCGGGTCTTCACCGAAGGTCGTGGCCTGCTCCATGTCGCCTTGCTTGAGGCGCACGCAGTGGCCGTCCTTGAGGTCGATGGCGGGAATCAGAATCATGGCGGTTCAGGGAAATGTGGCTTCAGGGTTGCCAGTGGAGAAAATTGCGGTACAGGGCCAGGCCCTGGGCCGCGCTCTTTTCGGGGTGGAACTGCGTGGCGAAAATATTATCGCGCGCCACGGCGCAGGCAAAGCGGCCGCCGTAGTCGGTCTCGGCAGCGCAGTGCGCCGGGTTGGCCACGCGGGCATGGAAGCTGTGGACAAAGTAATACCAGCTGCCATCGGCAATGCCCTGCCACAGGGCATGGCGCGGGTGGCTGTCCGAATGGACGGGCCAGACCTGGTTCCAGCCCATCTGCGGTACCTTGTAGCGGGTGCCGTCGGGCTGCAGCCGGCCCGCCAGATCGAACTTGACGACCTCGCCCGGGATCAGGCCCAGGCCCGGCGTGTCGCCCTCGGCGCTGTGCTCGAGCAGCATCTGCATGCCCACGCAGACACCAAACAAGGGCTTGCTGGTCGCCGCTTCGAGCACGGCCTCGAGCAGCCCCGACGCGCGCAGCTCGCGCATGCAGTCGGGCATGGCGCCCTGGCCCGGCAGCACCACGCGGTGCGCATCGCGCACCACCTGGGGATCGGCGGTCACGGTCACCTCGGCATGGTCCACGGTGGAAGCAGCATGGATCACGGCCTGCGCCACGCTGCGCAGATTGCCCATGCCGTAGTCGACCACGGCCACGCGGTTGGGGGTCACAGGCTGCCTTTGGTCGAGGGAATCACCCCGGCCGCACGCGGATCGAGCTCGAGCGCGGCGCGCAGGGCACGGGCAAAGGCCTTGAAGATCGTCTCGCACTGGTGGTGCGCGTTGTGGCCCTTGAGGTTGTCGATGTGCAGGGTCACGCCGGCGTGGTTCACAAAGCCCTGGAAGAATTCGTAGACCAGTTGGGTGTCGAGCGCGCCGATCATGCCGGAGGTGAAGCGCACGTCCATGTGCAAGCCGGGGCGGCCGGAAAAGTCGATCACCACGCGGCTGAGGGCTTCGTCCAGCGGCACGTAGGCGTGGCCGTAGCGGCGGATGCCTTTCTTGTCGCCCACGGCCTGGGCAAAGGCCTGGCCCAGGGTGATGCCGATGTCCTCGACGGTGTGGTGTCCGTCGATGTGCAGGTCGCCCTCGCACTCGATGTCGAGGTCGATCAGGCCATGGCGGGCGATCTGGTCGATCATGTGGTCCAGAAAACCAATGCCGGTGGCCAGCTTGGACTGGCCCGTGCCGTCGAGGTGGACGGCCACGCGGATGCGGGTTTCGGCCGTTTTGCGGGTGACTTCGGCGGTGCGGTTCAGGACGGGGCTCATAGCGATTCCTTGAGTGCGGCGAGCATGAGGGTGTTTTCCTGCGGCGTGCCCACCGTCAGGCGCAGGCAATTGGCCAGCAATGGGTGCATTCTAGAAATGTTCTTGACCAGCACTTTGCGGGCCTTGAGGCCGTCAAAGGCCCTGGCCGCATCGGGCACGCGCACCAGGATCATGTTGGCTTCGCTCGGGAAGGGCTGCACGCCCGGCAAGGCCGCCAGTTCGCACTGCAGGCGGGCACGTTCGCCACGCAGGATGCTGGCCTGCTGGGCGAACACCTCGGCATGCTTCAGTGCGAACAGCGCGCATTCGCAGTTGAGCACGCTGATGTTGTAGGGCGGGCGCACCTTGTCGACCTCGGCGATCAGCGCCCGGGGGCCGACCATGTAGCCCAGGCGCACGCCGGCCAGTCCAAACTTGCTGAGCGTGCGCATCAGGAGGACGTGTGCGTGGCGCGTGATGCGGTCCATGTACGTCTTGCTGGCAAAAGGCTGGTAGGCCTCGTCCATGACCACCAAGCCGCCTTGTGCGCCCTGGGCCAGCACAATCTTCTCGATCGTGTCGTCGTTCCAGAGGTTGCCAGTGGGATTGTTGGGATAAGCCAGATAAACGATGGACGGCTTGTGCTCGGCGATGGCCGCCAGCATGGCGGTTTCGTCGAGTTCGAAATCGGCCGTGAGCGGCACGCCGTGGAAGGCCAGGCCTTGCAGCTGGGCACTCATGGCGTACATCACAAAGCCCGGCAAGGGCGCCATGATCGAGGCGCCCGGCACATCACAGGCCATGGCCAGCAGGGAGATCAACTCGTCCGAGCCATTGCCCAGCATGATGTCATGGCCTGCGGGCATGCCGGCGTAGCGGGCCAGGGCGGCGCGCAAGTCGTTCACGCGGCCATCGGGGTAGCGGTTGAGGGCCAGTTTGCCCAGGCGTTCACCCAGTTGCTGCTGCAGCGCGGGCGGCAGGCTGAAGGGGTTTTCCATCGCATCGAGCTTGACCATGCCGGCCGACTCCTGGATGGCATAGGCGTGCATGGACTGCACGTCCTGGCGGATGCGCTGCATCCATGTCGGTTTCACGGTCATTGGGGCTCCCGCATGGGCGGCACAGGGTTCAGGCGCAGCTCGGCCGCGCGGGCATGGGCCTGCAGACCTTCGCCATAGGCCAGTTCGGCGGCGATGCGGCCCAGCGTTTGTGCACCGGACTCGCTCACCTCAATGAGGCTGCTGCGCTTTTGGAAGTCGTAGACCCCCAGCGGCGACGAAAAACGCGCCGTGCCGCTGGTGGGCAGCACGTGGTTGGGGCCGGCGCAGTAGTCGCCCAGCGACTCGCTGGTGAAGGCCCCCAGAAAGATCGCGCCCGCATGGCGCAGCAGAGGCTCCCAGCGGTGCGGTTCGCGGCTGGAGACCTCGAGGTGCTCGGGCGCGATGCGGTTGCTGATGGCGCAAGCCTCTTGCATGTCGCGCGTGAGGATCAGGGCCCCGCGGTCGTTCAGGCTCTTGGCGATGGTCTCTCGCCGGGGCATGGCGGGCAGCAGGCGGTCGATGGCGGCTTGCACCTCGGCGATGTAGGCCGCATCGGGACAAAGCAGGATGCTTTGCGCCAGTTCGTCGTGTTCGGCCTGGCTGAACAGGTCCATTGCCACCCAGTCGGCGGGGGTGCTGCCATCGGCCAGCACCAGGATTTCTGAGGGGCCGGCGATCATGTCGATGCCCACCGTGCCGAACACACGCTTTTTGGCGCTGGCGACATAGGCGTTGCCGGGGCCGGTGATTTTGTCCACTTTGGGGATGGTGGCGGTGCCATAGGCCAACGCGGCCACAGCCTGCGCGCCGCCCATGGTGAAGGCACGGCCCACGCCCGCCACGCAGGCGGCGGCCAGCACCAGCGGGTTGCGCACACCGTGCGGGGTGGGCACGACCATGATGATGTCCTGCACGCCCGCCACATGGGCCGGAATCGCGTTCATCAAAACAGACGAGGGGTAAGCGGCCTTGCCACCAGGCACATAGATGCCCACGCGGTCGAGCGGCGTGACCTTCTGCCCCAGCAGCGTGCCGTCTTCATCGCGGTAACTCCAGCTCTCGCCGGAGGCTTTCTTTTGCGCCTCGTGGTACTGGCGCACACGGGCGGCTGCCGCCTGCAGGGCTTCGCGCTGGGCAACGGGCAGGCCGTCGAATGCCGCTTTGAGTTCGGCCTGGGTGATCTCCAGGGCTTTCACATCGGCCGCTTGCAGACCGTCAAAGCGCTGGGTGTACTCCAGCACCGCCGCATCGCCGCGTGTCTGCACATCGGTCAGGATGCCGGCCACCCGCTGCTCGATGGCGGCGTCGGTGTCAGCGGACCAGTGCAGGCGCTGCGAAAAGGCGGCTTCAAAACCGGCGTCGGCCGTGCTCAGTTGCAAAGGTTTGGCTTGCAGACCCATGTTCAGTCTTTCTTCACCGCAGCGGCAAAGGCGTCGATGATGGCGCGGATCGGCGCCTGCTTGAGCTTGAGTGCGGCCTGGTTGACCACCAGGCGCGAGCTGATGTCCATGATGCGCTCGACCTCGATCAGGTGGTTGGCCTTGAGCGTGCTGCCGGTGGAAACCAGGTCGACGATGGCATCGGCCAGGCCTGTCAGAGGCGCCAGTTCCATGCTGCCGTAGAGCTTGATCAGGTCCACGTGCACGCCCTTGGTCGCAAAGAAGTCACGGGCAATGGTCGTGTACTTGGTGGCCACGCGCAGGCGCGAACCGGTCTGGACCTGGGCGACGTAGTCGAAATCGGCGCGCACCGCCACACTCATGCGGCACCTGGCAATGCGCAGGTCCAGCGGCTGGTACAGGCCCTGGCCGCCGTGCTCGATCAGCGTGTCCAGACCGGTCACCCCGAGGTCGGCGCCACCGTATTCCACATAGGTGGGGACATCGGTGGCGCGCACCAGCACCACGCGCACGTTCGGCTGGTTGGTCGGCAGGATCAGCTTGCGTGACTTTTCGGGGTCTTCCAGCACCTCGATACCGGCGGCCTGCAGCAGCGGCAGGGTCTCGTCAAAGATGCGGCCTTTGGACAAGGCCAGGGTGATGGTGCTCATTGGACTCTCTCGATGTCGGCCCCGAGGGCACGCAGTTTGACTTCCATGCGGTCATAGCCCCGGTCCAGGTGGTAGATGCGGTCGACCACCGTCTCGCCTTCGGCCACCAGGCCGGCGATCACCAGGCTGGCCGACGCCCGCAGGTCGGTGGCCATCACGCTCGCGCCCGAGAGTTGCGGCACACCTTCGACCATGGCCACCTTGCCCTCGATCTGGATGCGCGCACCCAGACGGACCAGTTCGTTGACGTGCATGAAGCGGTTTTCAAAAATCGTTTCGGTGACCTGGCTGGCGCCCTCGGCGATGCAGTTGAGCGCCATGAACTGCGCCTGCATGTCGGTCGGAAAGCCCGGGTATTCGGTGGTGCGGAAGCTCTGGGCCTTCAGGCGCCCGCGGCTGCGCACGCGAATGAAGCCTTCGCCGGCCTCGATCTGCGCGCCGGCGGCCTGCAGCTTTTCGATGACGGCTTCGAGGTGGTCGGTGCGGCCATGGCGCAGCACGACATCACCGCCGGTGGCGGCCACGGCGCACAGGAAGGTGCCGGCTTCGATGCGGTCGGCCACCACCTGGTGGGTGCAACCCTGCAGGCGCTCGACCCCCTGGATGCGGATCTTGCTGGTGCCGTGGCCTTCGATCCTGGCGCCCATGGCGATCAGCATCTCGGCCAGGTCGGGGATCTCGGGTTCCTGAGCGGCGTTTTCCAGCACCGTCTCACCCTCGGCCAATGCCGCTGCCATGAGGAAGTTCTCGGTGCCGGTCACCGTCACCATGTCGGTGGTGATGCGGGCGCCCTTGAGGCGGGAGCGGCCCGCGGGCAGGCTGGCCACCATGTAGCCATGTTCCACGCTGATCTGGGCGCCCATGGCCTGCAGGCCCTTGATGTGCTGGTCCACTGGCCGCGAGCCGATGGCGCAGCCGCCGGGCAGGGAGACCCTGGCCTGGCCGAAACGCGCCAGCAGGGGGCCGAGCGCCAGCACCGAGGCGCGCATGGTCTTGACCAGCTCGTAAGGGGCTTCGGGGTTGTGGAGCGCGCCGGCGTCGAGCGTGACACGACCGTCTTCATGGTGTTCGGCGGCCACGCCCATGTTGCGGATGAGCTTGAGCATGGTGGCCACATCCTGCAGGCGCGGGACATTGGCCAGCGTCACCGGCTCGGCGCACAGGAGGGCCGCGCACAGCTCGGGCAGTGCGGCATTCTTGGCACCGGCCACATCGACCGTGCCGAGCAGTTGCTGGCCGCCGCGGATCAGGAGTTTGTCCATGGCGCGCTCAGCCCTGTTGTGCCGCCCATTCGGCAGGCGTGAAGGTTTTCATGGACAGGGCGTGCACCTCGTCGGTGTGCATCTTCTGGCCCAGCGTGGCGTAGACCTTCTGGTGGCGGGCGATCAGGCGCAGGCCCTCAAAGGCGGTGGACACCACCACCGCGTTCCAGTGGCGGCCGTCGCCGCCCACTTCAAGGTGTTGGCAATCGAGTCCGGCGGCGATGATGGCGCGCAATTGTTCTGCAGTCATGGGGTTCAGCTCCGGATCTTGTAGCCGGTGCGCAAAAGGTGAAGGGCGATGGCGCTGACCACCAGCAGGGCGGTGGCCACCACCGCCAGGCTCATCCAGGGCGAGACATCGCTTTGCCCGAAAAAGCCGTAACGGAAGCCGTCGATCATGTAGAAAAACGGGTTGAAGTGCGACAGCTGCTGCCAGAAAGGCGGCAGCGAATGGATGGAATAAAACACGCCCGACAGGAAGGTCATGGGCATGATGACGAAATTCTGGAAGGCGGCCATCTGGTCAAACTTCTCTGCCCACAGGCCGGCGATCACGCCCAATGCACCCAGCATGGCGGCGCCCATGAAGGCAAAGGCCAGAATCCACAGCGGGTGGACAAACGTGATGTGCACCATCCAGCCGGTGATGACAAACACCCCGGCACCCACCGCCAGGCCACGCACGATGGACGATCCGACATAGGCCACGAACCAGCTCCAGTGGGACAGTGGCGTGAGCAGCACGAACACCAGATTGCCCATGATCTTGCTCTGGATCAGGCTTGACGAGCTGTTGGCAAAGGCGTTTTGCAGCACGCTCATCATCATCAGGCCCGGCAGCAGGAAAGAGGTGTAGGGCACCTGGTCATAGACCTTGACATGGTCCTCGAGCACATGGCCGAAGATGAGCATGTAGAGCACCGAGGTCAGCACCGGCGCGGCCACCGTCTGGAAAGCGACTTTCCAGAAACGCAGCACTTCCTTGTAGAAGAGGGTCTGCCAGCCACTCATGGATTGCCCCCACGTTCGCCCACTGCGTGCGGCTCCCTGCCCCACGAGGGGGCCTTCGCGTCTTGGGACGGCCCGGCGACGCTCATTGGGCACCCCCCTTGCGGTTCATGACTTCCAGGAAGACGTCTTCCAGATCGGCCTGACGGATCTCGACGTCTTCGGCCACGAGGCCGGCCGAGCGGATGGTCGCCAGATGGTTTTCGATCTCGATGGCGTTGTGCACCGGCAGCTGCACGATGCGCCCCGTCACGCGGGCGATGGCCCGCAGCGCACCGGGCAGTTCCCCGTCGAGCTTGAGGCGCAGCACCTGGGCGGTGGCCGAGCGCAGCAGATCGGAGGTGCGCTCGAGCGCCACCACCTGGCCTTGCTTGAGCATGGCGATGCGGCCACACAGGGCTTCGGCTTCTTCCAGGTAGTGGGTGGTCAGCAGCACGGTATGGCCCTGCTTGTTGAGACGGGCGATGAACTGCCAGAGCGTCTGGCGCAGTTCGACGTCCACGCCGGCGGTGGGTTCATCGAGCACGATCACGCGCGGCTTGTGCACCAGTGCCTGCGCCACCAGCACCCGGCGCTTCATGCCACCCGAGAGCTGGCGCATGTTGGCGCCCGCCTTGTCGGCCAGGCCCAGGCTCTCGAGCAATTCGTCGATCCAGGCGCCGTTGTCCCTGACCCCGAAATAGCCGGACTGGATCTGCAGCGCCTCGCGCACGCTGAAAAAAGGGTCGAAGACCAGTTCCTGCGGCACCACACCCAGCAGGCGGCGGGCAGCGGCGTAGTCGGTCTGCACATCGTGGCCATGCACCCGCACCTGGCCCTCACTGGCCCGGGTGAGCCCGGCCAGGATGCTGATGAGGGTGGTCTTGCCCGCGCCATTGGGGCCCAGCAGGCCGAAGAACTCGCCCTCCTCGACCTCGAAATCCACACGGTCGAGCGCCTTGAAGGCGGCAGCCCCGGCGGATCTGGGTGGATAGGTCTTGGAAACAGACTGGAAAGACAGCGCAGACATGGAGGGGCTATTTTAAAGCCCGCGACACGACCGGAGCGCCGAGGCAGGGCTTCAGTCCTGGAGCCAGGCCAGCACGCCGTAGAGCGCAGCGAGCTCGCGCAGCTTCTCGGGCATGCCCTGCAGCTGCAGCTGGCGGCCCAGGGCCTGGGCCTGGCGCCGGCAGGCCAGCAGGACGGCGAGCGCAGAGGAGTCGAAATGCAGCAGCCCGGAAGCATCGAGCAGGAGCAGGCGGTCCTGCGAGCTGGCCATGGCCTGCGTCAGCTGCGCGCGGCAGGCCGGCGCCTGGGCATGCATCAGCACGGTCGGCAGGCGCAGCACCGCCATGGCTCAGCCCTTGCGTGCCGCAGCGGCACCGGCATTGGCCTTGTTGCGCTCGGACAGGCTGTTGATCAGCCCGTCGATGCCCCCAGCGGAGATCTCTTTCCTGAACTGGTCGTTGTAGCTGGTGATCAGCCAGATGCCCAGCACATTGAGGTCATAGATCAGCCAGCCCGCCCCCTGCCCCGGGACTTTCTCGAGGCGGTAGTCCAGCTGTATCGGGTCACCCTTGCCGCGCACCTCGGTATTGACCACCGTGTTCTTGTCGTCCTGCCCGGCCTTGAGGGGTTTGACGAACACCGTCTGGTCTGAGACCTGGCTGAGCGCGCCGGCGTAGGTGCGGACCAGCAGGGTCTTGAACTCTTCCTGCAGCCGCTTTTGCTGCTCGGGCGTGGCCGAACGCCAGGCCGGACCGGTGGCCAGCGCGGTCATGCGCCGGAAGTTGACGTGCGGCATCAGCTTGCCGTCGACCATTTGCATGATCTTGGCCGTCTCGCCGTTGCGCAGCGATTTGTCGTTCTTGACCAGGTCGAGGGTTTCGGTGGTGATGCGCCTGATGAAGGCGTCGGCGCCTTCATCGCTGGCATGGGCGCCTGGCAGGCCTGCCAGGGCCAGGCCGGCCAGCATCAGGGCGCGTCGCGTCGGGTGAATCCAGGTGTTGGGCATGTCGCAACTATAGCTTCGTGGCCGCAAGCCGGCCGTCCGCCTTGCCGAACAAAGGCATCGACTCAGGGGGCATCGGGGTCGTTGTAATTGAACCGTTGCGGGGGATTGCCGTCGTAGACCTCGTTCTCGCGCTTTTGCAGCCAGACATCGCGCAGGAAGCTGTAAGGGTCGAGCGAGGCGGCCTTGATCGCATCGCCCGCCTGCAGCAGGCCGGCGCGCAAGTCGGTGATCCGCAAGACGGTGACGGCGGCCTGGGTCTCGCTGCCGCTGAAGAAACGGGACGGGCTGGCCTGCATGTCCACTGGAAAAGCCAGACTGTCGCGCAGCGTGGAGGGGCCGAACAACGGCAGCACCAGGTAAGGCCCGGGCGCCACCCCCCAGTGGCCCAGGGTCTGGCCGAAATCCTCCCGGGGCCGGGCCATGCCGGCCTCAGTGGCAATGTCAAGCACGCCGTACAGCCCCAGGGTGCTGTTGACCGCCACCCGCATGAAGCCCTCGACCGTCTCCTGTCCCTTGAGCTGCAGACCGCTGTTGACCAACGACCAGACATCGCCGAGGTTGCCCATGAAGTTGCGCACACCGGTGCGCACGAAAGACGGCACCGCCTGGACATAGGCCTGCGCGACCGGCCTGACCACGGCCACATCCAGTGCGTCATTGAAGGCATAGACCTTGCGGTTCATGCCCTCCCAGGGATCACGGGGGTCGGCCGCCGCCCCGGCGGTCGTGGCACAGCCCTGCAACAGGGCGCAGCCCAGAGCGATGGCGAGGACCCATGCGCGACGACCTGAGTTCATGGCTTGGCTCCAGTGGCAGGCTCGGCCGCCTTGTTGTAGAGGAACTGGCTGATCAGCTTTTCCAGCACCACAGCCGACTGGGTGGAGCCAATCCGGTCGCCGGCAGCGAGGTTGTTCTCGTCGGCGCCGGGGGCGATGCCCACGTACTGTTCGCCGAGCAGACCGCTGGTCAGGATGGCCAGCGAACTGTCCTTGGGAAACTGGTGGCGCTGCTGGATGGCCAGGGTGACCCGGGCCTGGAAGGATTCACCATCAAATTCGATCGCCTTGACGCGACCGACCACCACGCCGGCGCTCTTGACCGCAGCCCCGGGCTTGAGGCCGCCAATGTTGTCAAAGCGGGCGCTGACCAGATAGTCCTTCTCCAGGCTCCACTGCAACAGGTTGGCGCTCTTGAGGGCCAGAAACAGCACCGCCAGCGCCCCCAGCAACACAAACAGACCCACCCAGACATCGTTTCTTGAACGCGACATGGCGCTCTCCTCAAATGCTGAACATCATGGCAGTGAGGATGAAATCCAGCCCCAGCACCGACAAAGAAGACACCACCACACTGCGGGTGGTGGCATTGGCCACGCCCTCCGGTGTGGGCTCGGCCACATAGCCCTGCAGCAGGGCGATGAAGGTCACGGCCACGCCAAAGACCACGCTCTTGACCATGCCGTTGCCCACATCCTTGAACACATCGACGCCGCCCTGCATCTGGCTCCAGAACGAGCCGGCATCCACACCGATGAGCAGCACACCGACCACATAACCGCCGAGGATGCCCACGGCGCTGAAGACCGCGGTCAGCACGGGCAAGGCGATCACGCCGCCCATGAAACGCGGCGCCAGGATGCGGCGGATCGGATCGACCGCCATCATCTCCAGCGCCGTCAGCTGCTCGCCCGCGCGCATCAGGCCGATTTCGGCCGTCAGCGATGCCCCGGCGCGGCCGGCGAACAGCAGGGCGGCCACCACCGGCCCGAGCTCGCGCACCAGCGAAAGCGCCACCAGCAGGCCCAGGGCCTCGGCAGAACCATAGCGCTGCAGGGTGTAGTAGCCCTGCAGCCCCAGCACGAAGCCCACGAACAGGCCCGAGACCGTGATGATGGCCAGCGAGTAGTTGCCCAGAAAATGCACCTGGTCACGCACCAGGGAAAAGCGGCGCAGTGCCGGCACCGACAGGGCCAGCAGGCGCGCCAGCAGCCTGGCGCCAAAGCCCCAGCCGGCCATGGCCCGGCGCGTGGCCGCGCCCAGTGCTGCCAGCCCGTCGATGGGGTTCATGCCGCGCGCCCCCCGAAATCCTCGGCCACGCTCGGCGCGGGGTAATGGAATGGCACCGGGCCGTCACTGAGGGCGTGCACGAACTGGTGGATCAGTGGATCGCTGGAGGCCATCAGCTCGGCCGGCGTGCCCTGGGCCACCACGCCGCCGTAAGCCAGCACCACCACATGGTCGGCAATCTCGAAGGTTTCCTTGACGTCGTGCGAGACGACCAGGCTGGTGATGCCCAGGCTGTCGTTGAGGCGCCGGATGAGTTGTGCGGCCGTGCCGAGCGAGATCGGATCGAGACCGGCAAAGGGCTCGTCGTACATGATCAGTTGGGGGTCCAGTGCGATGGCCCGCGCCAGCGCCACGCGGCGACCCATGCCACCGGAAATCTCGGATGGCCGCAAATCGCGGGCGCCACGCAGACCGACCGCATCGAGCTTCATCAGCACAATGTCCCGGATCAGGTCCTCCGGCAGCCCGGTGTGCTCGCGCAGCGGGAATGCCACGTTGTCGAACACGCTCATGTCGGTGAACAGGGCGCCAAACTGGAACAGCATGCCCATGCGGCGGCGCGCAGCATAGAGCGCCGTCTGGTCCATGGCACCCACATCCTCCCCATCGAACAGGACCTGTCCCTGCTGGGCCCGCTGCTGGCCGCCGATCAGGCGCAGCACTGTGGTCTTGCCGCCGCCCGAGACACCCATCAGCGCCGTCACCTTGCCACGCGGCACGCCGAAAGAGAGCTCACGCAGGATGACCCGCTCACCGTATCCGAAGGTGAGGTTCTTGAGCTCGACAAGGAAGGGGCTGCTGGAAGTCATGAAAAGCAAGAGCCGGATGAACCGGCTCTTGCAATCTTAATCAGGACCGGTCAACGAAATGTAAACCGGTGGCTGACAGGGATTTTACCTAGCTTCTCAGGCCCTCAGCGTGGCAGGTCGCTGGTCCCCATCAGGAACTCGTCGACGGCGCGGGCGGCTTGACGGCCTTCACGGATTGCCCACACCACCAGCGACTGGCCGCGGCGCATGTCACCGGCAGCAAAGACCTTCTTCACATTGGTGGCGTAACCGCCAATGAAATCGGTGGAAGCCTTGGCGTTGCCGCGGGCATCCTTGTCGACACCGAAGGCATCCAGCACGGTGGCCACCGGGTTGGTGAAGCCCATGGCCAGCAGCACGAGGTCGGCCTTGTATTCCTTCTCGGTGCCGGCCACCTCGACCAGCTTGCCGTCCTTCATCTCGACATGCACCGTCTTGAGGCCGGTGACCTTGCCTTTTTCACCGATGAATTCCTTGGTGGAGATGGCGAACTCGCGCTTGAGCAGGCCGGTTTCGGCGCTCTCGTCGTGGCTGGAGCTGGTGCGCAGCTTGAGCGGCCAGTACGGCCAGACCAGGGCCTTGTTTTCCTGCTCGGGCGGCATGGGCATGACTTCGAACTGGGTGACGCTGGCCGCGCCGTGGCGGGTGCTGGTGCCTACGCAGTCGCTGCCGGTATCGCCGCCACCGATGACGATGACATGCTTGCCGTCGGCGCGCAGCTGGTTCTTGAGCTTGTCGCCGGCGTTGACCTTGTTCTGCTGGGGCAGAAATTCCATCGCGAAATGGATGCCTTCGAGCTCACGGCCCGGTGCGGGCAGGTCGCGCGACTGCTCGGCGCCGCCGGTCAGCAGCACGGCATCGAACTCCTGCTGGAGCTGCTCGGCGCTGACCGTCTCCTTGGCCCAGTTGGTGACCTTGGAGTCCTTGGGCCAGCTGCCCACCAGCACACCGGTGCGGATCTTCACACCTTCGGCCTCGAGCTGTTTGACCCGACGATCGATGTGCGATTTTTCCATCTTGAAGTCGGGGATACCGTAACGCAACAGGCCGCCGACACGGTCGTTCTTTTCGAACAGGGTCACATCGTGACCGACACGCGCGAGCTGCTGCGCAGCGGCCAGGCCGGCAGGGCCGGCGCCGATGACAGCGACCTTCTTGCCCGTCTTGACCTTGGCCGGTTGCGGCTGCACCCAGCCCTCGGCCCAGGCGCGGTCAATGATGGCGTGTTCGATCGACTTGATGCCCACCGCATCGCCGTTGAAGTTCACCACACAGGCCGCCTCGCAGGGTGCGGGGCAGATGCGACCGGTGAATTCAGGGAAGTTGTTGGTCGAATGCAGGGTCTCGATCGCGTTCTTCCAGTCACCGTGGTAGACCAGGTCATTGAAGTCCGGGATGATGTTGTTGACCGGGCATCCGCTGTTGCAAAACGGTGTGCCGCAGTCCATGCAGCGCGCGCCCTGCGTCTTGGCCTGCTCGTCGGTCAGACCGATCACGAACTCGCTGTAGTTCTTCAGGCGCTCGGCAACAGGCTTATAGGCCTCTTCGACGCGCTCGTATTCCATGAAGCCGGTGACTTTTCCCATGGTGCTTCCTTATTTCTTGTTTCGTTCGTGATCAGGCAGCGACCGGCTTGGCGGCCTGGGCTGCTTTCTTCGCGTTGATTTCGGCAAGCGCACGTTTGTATTCGTTGGGGAACACCTTGACGAAGCGGGCGCGGGCGCTGGCCCATTGGTCCAGGATCTCGCGTGCACGCAG